>FUFK010041242.1_pt1 | contig 14390 bp, 19 predicted proteins | sample 1021851 | NCBI WGS metagenome assembly FUFK01 (sample SAMEA51879418, study PRJEB19060) | metagenome | reverse complement strand
TCAGTAACAGAAGTTATAGAAGCTATAGGTATGTGTCTGAGAAACAAATCTTGTTGTTCATTTCCGTCAAAAGTTTCTGTATGTGTTGCTGATTCAACATCATATCCTAAAAATCTTTTAATAGCAGAATCAACATAGGGTATAAATTTATTTGTGACTGAAGCTTCTACTGTAGAGTTCAAATCTACTTGTAGAAATTGCTCTACATCACTAACGCTACAAAGAGCCATTTAGGACTCCTTTTATTTATCTTCTGCTTTTTTAACAGCTTTGGTTTCAGCAGGTTTTTTTGCTGCTGCTTTTTTAGCAGGAGCTTTTTTAGCAGGAGCTTTCTTTCCCCAACCTTGCTCTTTGAGCCAAGCGGTTGGATACTCGTGTCCAGCTTTTGCTATTAGAGAAGCGTTAGATTTAGGTAGCTCTGATTGAGGGCCTTCCCAAATTTTACCGTCTGCTAATTTCCAAATGCTTTTTTCTGGTTTTGTATATTCTGACATAATGAAATCATTTTACCCTATAAAAAGAAGAAAGCCGGTTTAACCGGCTCTCTTCAAATATCCAANTACTAGATATTTTACATATTTAGTANTTTNTGGAAAGCTGCTTGCCTGTAAACAGGGAAACCGACTCTCATTGTAGCTCTGATAGCAAGCTGATTCTTAATAAAGAAATCAGAGTGGCTGTCAGTTACAGCAAGTTCGATACCTTGTCTCATAACAACATTAGCTGCTTCTCCACCGCCNAATTTACCAACAAGAACTGTGTTGTTGGAAATAGCTGTGGTTGGAACTACTTTAATGCCCCAAATTTGAGCAGCTGGACCAGCACCCATTCCACCTGCGGCTACGAAAAGTGGTGACTTTTCTGCATAACCTGCTGAAGATGTTCCAGCAAAGTCAGCGCCAACTTGTGTAACGATTTGGTTCCAGTCGCTTGGATGCATAACAATTGCATCTGGCTCTGTGAATGCGTTCACTCTAATGTCGGTGATTGCATCATAAATTTTACCAATTCTTCCTAAGTTACCGGAGTAACTGTTGAAGTCGGATGAACCAACTGATGATTTACCAGCGTCCAATAGACCTTCCAAGTTAGGTGCAGTACCATCTCCGGAAAGGAGCTGACTGTCTAATCTTAGGTTAATCATTGTTTGAAGTCTGCTGTTCAAGTAACCTTGAATACCAGCTTCNTCTGCTAATANTTCATCTGTAACTGGGATNAATACACCCATTTTACGGATTGNTTCTGTNNTCTCNGTGAAAGCCAAAGCTGCTTCTCCAACAGCAGAACCTTCNGCAGCTTCAGCTGCNTTNTTTGTAAATGTTGTCTCTTCTAAGTAAGAGAAAGCATTTTGGTCTGTGTTGATTACATCAAATAATGATATAACAGCATTTGGGTCTCTAAGAGNAGTTTCTANGATACCCGGTTGACGCAAGGTCTCTGGTGGATATCCTGTGGTTGTTAAAGTTGTTTTTGTCTCAATTTTTGAGTCAATACCTTTAACTCCACTTTGCTTATAATTTTTATAAGCATCGGACTCTGTAAAGAGCTGCCCAACAGTTTTAACTTCTGCTTCGTTTGAAGCTAGTGGCATTTCTGCAACTGGCTTTGAATCTTCTTCAAGAGCTTTCTCGTTTTGAGCTTTTTTCTTCTCAATAGAAAGGTCTTCTACTAATTCAGCAAGTTCGTCATTTCTTGACTTGATTTCCTCTTTTTGTTCAGAGGTGTACTTGCCGTCTGTATCAGATTCAAAAACAGATTTTAATTCTGTTCTTTTAGCAGCAATTTTGTCCATGAGTTCTTTTTGATTACTCATTTTCTTAGATTCTCCAATCTATAATTGCTTATACTTCTTCTATTTCTTCGACTAAGGACTCAGCAATTAATTCCTGTGCCCTTACCCACTCAGCGTCAAAATCAATATCGTCAGAGGAATCAGTGTTATCTTCTGGAGTTTCTTCTTCAGCAGCTTCATCTTCCGGTTCTTCAACAGCAGGTTCCTCTGCTGGTGCTTCTTCCTCAGTAACTTCTTCGGCTTCTGTTTCAACATCAATAGTATCAGTTGAAGCCTCAGCTACCTCTTCTGTTTCAGCTGGTTCATCTTCCACAAGTTCTTCTTCTACTTCTAACTCCAAAGCACCCTCAGTTCCGACATGTCCGATGAACTCATCAATCTCGGTCCAAGCATCGTTTAAGTCGTCTGCGACTGCACGAAGTGCTTCGGTGGCTTTAACGCCTAATTTCCTNCCATCTTTGTCGCGTAACATAGCTATTGCTTTTGCTCTTGCGACTAAGTCATCCAATGCAGCAAGCACATCTATGACTTCTTCAGAGAAAGACTTGCTGTCTTCCTGTGAATCCTCTAAAACTTCATCTGATGATTTTTTACCATCTTCATCATATTCTTTCATACATCTCCCTCCGTCATGGTATTTACATGACTTCATTTCATCTTCGTCATCTCCGTAACCTTTTTTGTCATCCTCATCATCGTCGTTACCGTAACCTTTTTTAATTGCCTCTTCATACTCTTCGTGTGTTTTGCAAGGCATAAAAACATTTTTGCCGTTTTTATCTTTATGAGTATGTACGCCGATAGCACAGCTCATATCTTTTGAAGCTTCCATAGCTTCGGCTGGATTATCATACATATCTTTTGCAACAGCTGCTTTTTCTTCACCTTCGCAACTTCCACAACATTCGTCTTCAGAGCCTTCTTCTGGGTCGTTAGCGATTTCTTTTAGTAATGCTGTATTGGATTTAATAGCAAGAGTATATGTATCTTGATTAGCACCAACAAGCACTGGAGAAACTTCATAAACAGTAAGGTCTTTGAGGTATCTTGCATCTGAATCTTGTCCATCAGCTTTTGCAAACTCTGAATCATTTACTTTGTAGCCAAATGACCATTGTTGCATATCGCCCATATTCTTAACAAGGTTGTAAGCTTCTTTACCAGACTCAGTGTCCATAAAGAACTCACCTTTAAATACTGCTTTGTCTTTATCTTGATTTATAGTCCCTTTACCGATTGGCATATCCCATTTGTGAGACCATACCATCGGGACTTGGTTATTTTTAAAACCTGATTTGACAGCTCCCGGCATAACAACATCCCCGTCACTGTCAAGGGNATTGAATATGCTGAAAACTGCTTCTACTTGACCAGAGTCATCTTTNAACTCTATATCAATGTTTTTAGATTCGTTGTTCATACATCCTTCAATCTTAAATTGTACAATAGATTATTAAGATGTGCGTTTTAACTATTTTATACTATGATTTGGGGATTTAGTTTTTTATTGTCTAAAGTCTGATATGATTCTGAGCTTACTAATAGGCATNGTTACTTTCCTATCAGTCTTTTGNTGGTCACCATTTTCTAACCTAGCCCACACTTGCATTGTCGCTTCTTTGTCCTCNTTNTTTACAGAAGTGACTATACCATGAACAACTGATGGTGGGTCTGGGTCTTTNTTNATNGACCAANNAACNGCTTGACCNACTCTTACNGATTCTGCTTTATTACCAGACTTCTTNGAAGANAATGGATGTGAACTTGGTAGTAAGTCTTGGTCATAAGGTTTTCTTCTAAACTTACCTGTTCTCAAAGCTCTCAAAAAGCCGTTAACTCTGGCCATCGCCCACTGGTCAGCTGATGTAACATTACCTCTTACTGAACCCGGTGATGTTCTGTAAGCACCAACACCTCTTCTAAATACTGCTGATANCATTCTTAAAGTAGCTCTGTGNTTAGNATTTTTCTTATTGTGGTCTTCTACTTTTTTCTGTAAAGCTTTTCTTACTCGTGCAGATAATTGTTTCATTAAAATATCTTCAGCTATATCAATTGATTTTTTTCTGCGTTCTCTAACAACTTTTTTATAATCATTAACAACTGACTTCATTTGTGAAACACCACCGGCAGTAACACCGCCCCATTTCATAACAGCAATAATCCCATTTAGTCTCTTGTTTTTCTTATGACGATTCATAAAGCGTTCTCTTCTTTTAACCCAGTTAAGTGTTGATTCGCTTCTATCTCCACCTTTATAATCTGTCCATTTGTTAAAAGCATCNTTACCNGTAAATGATGTNGGAGGATTACCACCNGTACCNGCTCNTCTCCAAATCTCTGGCCAGTTTTCTTTNAANTCTTTNACATAAGCATAACTTGGAAANTGTGGNTGTTGTGANTTNGATAAACTTATTTTTTGGTCATCACCACTTCTAGGAAAGTTTGTTTGTTTTTCTTCTGGACTATGCAAATTGTCACCTCGTTCGTACATTGTTTCTGCTTCTTCTAAAGATACCTTAACTTCTTCAATCAAGCCGTTTTTTTTATTATTTAAAAATTCTTCTGCTTCTTTTCTTGTTTCAAAACACTTTATAATTTTTCCGTCATCATGACTGATAACACAGTAAGCACCATTTGGCATTTCTGCGATATATTTACCTTCCATTTCGTAACCAGTAGGAGTTCCTATAATCCTGTCAGTTCTTTCTACTTCTGGCGGTAAGTCGATAGTTGTCAAGTTTTTCTCATCATCGTTACTTGGAGTAGCTTCAGTAGGTTGGTCGTTTAGAAGAGGACTTCCATCTTCTGTAACCTGTATCATGTTGAGCGGTCTTAGATAAACATCGTGTCTATCATCTGCTTCAAGTCCAACTACTTTTCTTGCTTCGCCAATTGTTACCCAACCCCCTTGTACNGCAGTATTCATGCGTTTATAGAGATTGTCTTTGTCATCAGCTAAAGCTCTTACGCTACCAACATCAAATTCACAATATTGGTTNTCGTTAGCATTGAACTCCGGTTGTAACAATTGATGAGTCAATTCTTGCGCAACCATGTTCCACATAGGGACCATTTTTGACTCGGTAAAGAACTCTCTAAGTTCTTTTGTATTTGAATAAGTTGCTGAATCAAGACCGGCACCAAGACCTGCAAGAACAGCTGGAACGCCAAGTACAGCAGATACTCGTTCTTCCGGTATTCTTCTCAATTCGGCTAACTTCATTTGGTCTGGAGAAAAAGATACTATTTCAACATTCATAGCACCGGATAAGACCATAGGCGCACCTCTGTTCTTACCGCCAAACTTTTGCTTGTACATTTCAGCAATAGCTTCTGCTTCTTCTCTAGTTGGACCACCCATTTGGTCATCTCTCGGTGAAAGAATAACTCCGGGCACCGCCATGTTGTGTAACAAAGCTGCTGTGTATTGTCCAGCTGCTTCGTCTCCTGCTATTTCTCTTAGAACGCCTCTAAGTGGAGCAAGACCTCGTCTCATGTTATTTGGGTCAACATTCTGACGCAAATGAATCATATCGACTTTTGGAATTTTTACACTGTCTTCACCTTGAACACCACCTTGAGGTTGATATTGGTAGTGAGTAATTAATTCGTTTTCGTTACCTTTTGCTTCTACTAAGTGTGGCATTAAAGGAACTAACTCTACAACTTGTCCTCTTGCGTTTCTGTTTTTATAAATAAAAGCATCACCGTTTGCATTTATAGATGTCACAATATAGTTAGCAAGTAACTGTTGTGTCATGTAAGGATTAGGTCTTCTAAATAGTTTTACAACATCGTGATTCATATCTCTTGTGTAATCACCTTCAGAGTTTCTAGCAGATACCAAAAGTGATGGTTCTGCAAAAGCAGTAGCCAAAACATTTAAACATGCAATTACAGCTGAGTTGCCTGTGCCGTCGCCTAGTTCTGCTAACTTCTTGTGGTCAAAATATCCAGATTGGGTATTGTAACCCATTACTGCTTGATTTAAAAATGAATACTCTGTTTGATTTACTATAAGACCTTTTGATTCTTGGTCTCTTCTAATTCTTGCATCAGTTGGTGCATTTAACCAATCTAATGCTTTTGAAAATCTTGACTTATTTTCAGCCATTAATACGCGCTCCAGCTTCTTTGTTCTTGTAGCATTTGAACACCGTAAGACAGAGTGTCAATAATATCGTCATGAGCTCCAGCAGGAAAAGTCATAATTTCTCTTTCTACTTCTGGAAGCCAATGTGTATCTCGTAGTAAAAACAAATCACCTGCTTCCATACGAGCTGATAAAGGAAGTGCGCGTGTAACTTTATCTTTATCCGTCTTGAGGTCTCTTACACGAATACCAGCTCGTTGCGCCATCTGGATTATCGTGGTTTGAAAACCTTGGCGTTCTATACCTACATATTTTAGCTTATTTTTATCCATTGCGCGTTTTATCGCTGGAATGATATCCGGACCTTCTAATTTAGCTCTAGTCATATCAATAACTAAAAGCCTATTATCTGGAGTTCTAGCAAAAGATGTAATAACTGTAAAGTCACTGTCTTTGTTTGTTGTTGTTGCTAAGTCAACAATTCCAAACTTATCTAGTGCTTTTAAATAATATTCAGAACCTTCGACTATACATTTTAAATTACCTGCTGCGTCCGGAACTATAGAAAAGTAATGTAACCATTCCGGTTTTAGCATACCTTGACCTGCATCAACAAACTCTGCTAAATACTCTTGTGCAAACACTATTGAGCCAACTTCTACTTTAGCTGCCTCAACTTCTTCTGGGTCAATCATTGGATTGTCAGTAGTAGCAAATCTAAATCTCTCCCAGTTGTCTGCATCTTCTGCTACTTCCCATAAATCATAAAACCAGTTATCTCTTCCAATAGGAGTAGAAATAAATAAAGCAGAACCTTTTCTTTCTGTAAGTGTTGGTCTGAGAACTTCTGCCCATACTTCTGGTTTTACGAAAGCAGCCTCGTCCATAACAAGAAAGTCCAAACCTTCACCACGAAGTCTTTGAGGATTATCAGCAGACCTTACAGCAATAGAACCTCCGTTAGCTAAATCAATCTGCATATTAGCTAAAGATACATTTGGTTCTATTTCTCTAGGAAAGGATTTTGCACTTGCAGCGATATCACGCCAACCAACTCTTGCAATTGAAAATGTAGGTGCTACCCACCAAGCTCTACCACCATTAAGTGCAACTTCCATACACATTTGCACACCAAGTCGTGTTTTACCAAATCGCCTACCTGCACATAAGATTTTCCAACGCGCATCAGATTTTGCTACTTCTAGCTGTCCTTTATGCAATGGCGGTAATGTAGGAACATACTTATTTGTCATGTCGCCATTTTAATACCAAAAACCCTTTTAGTAAGTTAGTGTATTCTCTATGTGAGCCTACACGCTGTCTCCCGTCAAATATATCGTGATGCTCTTTACAAAGCATACAAACATTCATTGGGTCATCTGATATTAGTCTGTCGCGTCCACCCATACCCTTTGCTCGTAGATGAGCCATCTCTAGCCATTTCTTGGAATTACAATCCGGCCACTCGCATTTGTAATTTGCTCTTTGTAAAGCTTTCTCCCTAAGCTCTGAAAGATTTTTTTTACCTGTGCCTTCTCGTTTTTTCTGCCCCATTCCCGAAATCCCAAAACTTGCACTTCGGCGTTTTTTAAACTCTGCGTATGTTTCATTCTCTGGGTCCCATTCAACTCTACTCATAAGGTGTGCTTGGACTCCTTTTAGATAAGGCTATCCCGTTAGGAATAGCCAGTGATGGGAGGATATCGGTTAGTGGAGCCGACAAATATATATTAACATTGAAATCTAAAAACACATTTCTTATTATAGTCGAACTAGATATTGTTCGTAAAGAAAATGCATACTTACCATTCTTTTTATCACAATGGTTTTTAAATCTTCAAGTTGAAAATCTTGAACTGACCAAACATCTTGAACTTTTCCCCCAACCAACCAAATGATTTGGTTTTTGTTTACTTTGAATCTCATACCTTTGTAAATATAATCTAGGGACATTTGAACATATTAGCACACACTCTTGAATGTTTGTTTTTCTAGGGGGAACTTACCCTGTGTCGGCCCCGCCCAACCAAAATTAAATATGCCGAGGAATGTCCCTATGACGGACGATTATGGTCTGGCTAGTCCACTTGATAAAGTTCTGAACCCTACACCCATTCTGAAAGCCAGTGTGTGTAGATACTTGTATCAAGCACAATACAGATTTTTAAAATAATTGCAACTCTTGTTGTATAAGTTTTTTTATTTGGTAGAATTATCTTGGATAAATTGCTTTCCTTACGGATTGTTTATTTTTCCTCCTTTGTGTAAGACCGGTGTTCTGTTAAAGCCAGCGCCGGTCTTTGCAATTATGCACAATCCCCCAACCTTGTGAAAAATAATTCACAATCTACCTACTTTGTGCACGCATCCATAAAAACCTCGCAATAGATACTCATACATACTCTTACTAGCAATAAGCACACTCCCCCACCGCGGGCGGTATCTCCAACGGGAATACAAGAACCTATACAAATCTAGTACCAATGGCAAAAAAATTTTTATATTTTGGGGTAGGGGAGGGGCCTATTCCGTCCCGGGAGGGGAAAAAGTATATATACAAACATAGCTCCGGAAAAATTTGTCTAAATTCAAGTGCCTATACCAAAACGCACTCAATCATAGGAAAAATCTGGCGGGAAGCTAAGTATTTAGCCGTCTGCGTATTTGATGGTGAACTCTATAGGTTCGTCTGATTCCTCATTAATTAGGTCTGGGTTACGCTTACCCCACTTCACAGGGTGAGAACGCTCTAGGAACCATGCAGAGGCCTGCCAGACCCCATTATCGGCTGCTTTACGAATATTCATGATATGTGCGCCCTCTGCCTCGGCACGAGCTTTCTTTACTGCGTCCAAAAAGTCCAAATACTCTTGTCCTTCATTGGCTTCTGCTTTGGCTATCCAATTGTAGTAAGTCTGTTTGGCAATTCCTGCCATAGTACAAGCATCCTCAATGTAATACCCTAGTTTGAGCCACTTAACCAAATCCTCGACTCTAGCATCGTCCAACTTTGACGGTCTACCCATATTGCTAGTAACGGAGTCCAAAGAGGATTCCTCTGGTGGAGGTAAAGCCGGCAGCATATCTTTTATATCCATGTATATTATTATACACGCAGATATCAAAGCGCATTCATTCATAGGAAAAATTGTGCGCGGAGCTTAATATATAGATAAATTCAATCCAGCGATATAAAAGGTGCCCCTAGGTATATATAAATACAAGTATAACCACAGCGGAGCTGTGGTATGCTCCCCTTGGGGAGCCGCGAAATTTGGATTGAAAAATCTAAAGTAAAAGTTTAGATATTGACTCAATCGTAAAATGTATAATTATTCATATAAATGTATAATTATTCATCCGAATCATGCGTAGCAAAAAAAATCTAAAAATGGCTACATTATAAAAAATAGAGTATTAGGATATCCTTATAAGGATATTAAGAAAAGGAGTTAAAATGATAACCTTAAAAAAACTAGAGAACACAACTGACTTTAGCCACATGGCGATAGCAGATGGAATTCCTAACCGATTAATTTTGGTTAGAACTTTAAAAAGAACTGGACTAGTGCAGGTATATATTAGCACTAAGACACATGCAAATATAAAAGACATATTTGATAATGGGCAGTTCAGTTGGGTATTTAATAAGTATCGAGGACAAATGGATATTAAGCCTGCGTTCGATACTGCAAAATTCACAACTAGTAAAAAAAGACATACAGCAGGTAGTTTTAAAGGATTCTTTAAAAATGACTACAAAGACTATTACGAGGTATGTAAAAAAATTCAAAGTAAAGTAATACAGGAGTTAGGTTAATACCTAACTCCTAAAGGAGTAGAGAAAATGACAGACATAGTAAAACTATCATACACAATGACAGGAACAGATATAGTTCATGTTAAAGAATTAACACAAGCCATGAACACAATTAAAGTTCATCTAACATTAAAAGAAACAGATGAGTTGAAGGATAAGATTCTAAAAGATATAGAAAGAAAAGAAAATCTAAATACTCATCAAATACTTTTGAATATTGAAGAACAACTAGATAAAACTTATAAGCCAGAATCTAATTAAATAAAATTAAAAAACTCCAGAGCCGAAAAAGTTCTGGAGTTTTTTTTTGTAATTTTTAGATTCAAAATTTTTGATCGATTACTTAGAATTGATTCTAATTAAAATTTTATATTATGTTTTGAGAATCAAATTTTCACCTGTGCGGAGCACAGGATACCACAACTCCGTTGTGGGTCGGGATTGTATAGGTGTTTTCATATTAAAGATTTAGATTTTATCCTATTTTTAGCTTGTGCATTTGTGAAATATTTTTTAGAAATATCTAAAAAACTCATACATAAATATATATATATGCTTATAATACTTATATATACGAAAGGAAAAAACTAATGAACTATATGATAAGACACACAGGTACAAGTCATTTAGAAGGGACTTACAGCTTTGACGAAAGAACGCTGTTTGATTTTTCTGGTATGACTCAAGTAAAAACACAATGCGATTGTAAATTTGGAAAGACAATCAGCTTTTATTTTGATGCTGATGTCGATTCCGAATCAACCGTAGCTGAGGCTATTGAGAAAGAAATTAAAGCGAAATACGATAATGTATTCTTGCACTGTGATAGTTGCGAAGAATATATATTGAACGAAATTAAAAAGGAGTATATCTAATGTCAGATTACAGATTTGAAACAGACACATGTGCAATTAAAAGTTGCACATGGGTTAGTTACGAACCAAACAACGAAAACGCACTAGACCTCATTACGCAAGGAGGTTACGGGGACTTTTATGATTACTTTGACGAAAGACCAGTTTATTTTCGTCTCTGTCATAAACATGCACACCAGTTCGCAAACTGGATTAATGATGATTGTATTCTTCCAAGATACGACCATGCACACAATAAAAAAGAAATTGGATATTGGTACGGACACATAGGTGAAACCAGAACATGGTTGGCTTATATCCTTACCTTTTTCTTTTTCTTGTTTAAAGACAGAAGTCTTAAATCAGCTGTTAAAAGAATCCAGATTAAATGGTCTTCACATAAAATGTGGAACAGGGAGGATATTAACGACAGGACAACACCAGTTATTAAAAAACAATGGCTTGGTGAGTTCTTGTTTGATAACAGAAACAAGTTTTAATCCTCCCTTTCGTACAGTTGCAGAAAGCCCTCTTCGGAGGGCTTTTCTGTTTGTAGTATCAAAGCCGGACCTGTGCAGAGCACAGGACACCTCAGCTATGCTGAGGGCGGGAGTTGTATTATATTTTTATACATTGAGTTAATAAAATTATCCTAAATTTTTTAATCTAAAAATTGACAACATAAAAAAAAAGTATTAATATTTATATTAAATAAACGATTGGAGTTAAAAATGGAATATTACGGAGCTTGGATAATAAGCATAATCGTAATTATGTTTTTTTTAGGTGGTGATAAGTCTCCATTATGGATACTAAAATCATATAGAAAATTCATTAAAAGTATTGGACTAGCTAAAGAGGAGGAGTAAAAAATGGCTATGACAAAAAAACAATTTAGAGCTTTAGCAATAGCTTTAAATCATGCAAAAACTAGAATTAGCGAACATGCGGAATTTTCTAATATCAAGCAATTAAACGAAGATATTATGAAAATCTGTGAAGATTCTAACCCGAATTTTGATAGAGTTAGATTCTTAGAAGTTGTTAATAATACAAAATATGATAGTTATGAATAATTGATACTGCATAACTCCAAAGAATACCCCGCTTCGGCGGGGTTTTCTTTATCCAAATTGCACCAGTCCGGAGGACTGGACACCTTTGCTCTGCAAAGGGCGGGATTTTGCTTTATATATAGCTAATTTGCGTTATAAATTTTATGCCGTTTTTTTATATTTACTCTACATTTAAATATTTAGTTGTATATAATAAGATAGTTATTTACATACGAAGGAGTTACATATGAATTGTTTGATGAAAGCTTACGAAACGGGCATGAACATGCTCTCTAGTGGGCATACCGTTTTAATTGCTCACGCAATTAGGGATATCCTAGTTCCTAACTCACCACACGCTTTTAATATAGATGTGTGCTGTAATAAGGTCTTGGATAACAGCGATGCAAACCCAATTTGGCCGGAAATAAACCACAAAGTCGAAATGGATTTTGAGGAATTTCTTAAGCTCCAAAAAATAGAAATGGGTTTTAAATCTTTTAAAACTTATACTGTTAAGGAGTATAACCAAAATTTATTTGGGAAATGGGAAATGGTTCATGGTTTCCATGACTTAGCTGTTTTCTCTGAGAAAGCTGGTCGCTATATTCCAATACTGGAGTTAGGGGGTGATACCCTCTAATTATTAAAGCCCTCTTCGGAGGGCTTTTTTAATATCCAAATTTCACCAGCCCAGAGGGCTGGATACCAGAGCTCGCTCTGGTGCGGGACTTTGCTTCACATAATGCATCATAAGAAATTTAATTTTTTTCCTAATTTTTGTCCTAATTTTTAAAAGTCTTCCCCTATATAGTTAGGTATGGATAAAGAAATAATAGAAAAAGCAATTAAATATTTAGAAATCTTATTGATACAAAATCAAGCTAGATATGAAAGCAATCTTAAAGCTATCGAAACTACTAGAAGACAAACAGAAGAAGAAGTAAATCGTATTCTATGTCTTTTAGATGTTCTAAATAAATAAATCTAAAAATTGCAAACATTAAAAAACCCTTATATAATAGGGGTATGAAAAACGCAAAAAACTATAAGACAATCAAACCACTATATATAGTGGTGTTTTTCAGTATATATACTATATATAGTGGTAAAGGAGTTAAATAATGAGTGAAGAGAAGAAGACTTGGACTATAAGACCAACAATCGCTTGGGAAAACTTAGAAAAATTTGGCATTAAATGTGGTGCGTGTGATGTTCAGCTGGACATTATGAATACTGGAGTTTGGGATAGTAAAGAACAAAAACTTTATGCTTTAGGCAGTTCTTATATACTTGCCCCTTATGGTATGTTCTGTAATACCTGCACTCCGTTTGTATTGCTAGAACTAGAAAGTAGAGAAAGAGGTAGCGAAAGCAATAAGTTATTAGAACAAATGAAAGCACTAGATGAAGAAGAGTAATTAGGTTATCCAACCCCCTACCAAATCGGTAGGGGGTTTTTTTTTATCCAATTTGCACCAGCCCGCAGGGCTGGATACCCGAGCTTGCTCGGGTCGCCGAATTTGGTTTAGATTTTTATACATTGAGTGCATAAAATTTTTCCTAATTTTTTTCTAAAAACTAAGATATAAAAATTTAGATATGTTAGAATTTTTTTATGCAAAAAAATAAAACTAAAGAAAGTGAGAAAAAAGTGAAAGTATTATTTTCATCATTGATTGGTACAGACCAATTTGATGCAATTGCTAAAAGTATAGATATTCCAACTAGATTAATTCTAGTTAGAGTATTGAGTGATAAGTCTAATAATTTAGTGCAAATTTACTTTAGTGCTAAAGANGTTAGNGAAAATTACCTAAATGAAATTTANAAAGANGGTAGATTTGATTGGGTATTNAAGCAATACAACCAGCATAAAGGAATTTATCCTGCCTTTGATACTCAAAGATTTAAGGATACAGGTAAACATTTTATGGGTAAATCTTTTGAAAGAAATATCGGTAAAGAGTTTTATCCAATTGCTAAATTTATACAAAAAGAATACATAAAGAAATATATGTAATTCTACAAAGTCCCCCCCCATTAATTTGGGGGGGGATTTTTTTTTGCCTTTTTCCAAACCGGACCGGCACAGCGTGCCGGATACCTTAGCTCTGCTAAGGTGCCGGAATTGGATTCATAATTATATATATAGTTGCATATATATTTAATCCTATTATTCTGGTAGTAAGTAAAAAACTAAATAAAGGAGTTATTGTGTATTCAATAAATTGGGACTATGTCCTTGTACTTGTTCGTTCTCGTTATTTCGTGCGTGATGTCGTGCGTTATTTTAAAAAGCCAGATTTAGAATGGCTTTTTTGGAATGGTGCAGATTGTCTGCGTGATTTCATTGATGTTCGTGAATCTTATGAAAATAATTTTTGTGATATCAAAAAATCTGTTCTCTTAGCTAGAGATATTATCAAAATGAATGACTTTAATGTTGTGCGTTTTGATTCCAAATTCTATTGGAACATTGCTAGTCATCTCGTGTCTTACCCTAGACCTACTAGGAATGATGTCTATGTTCGTAATCACGAACTAGAAGAAGAACAGGCTTATGCGCGTTCTATTTGCTGTATGCCTTACGATTGTATGTGCTATGAGGCACAGTATGATGTCGGGTTTCCAGAGATTTGGACAAAAGTTAAAGATTAACCTCTATTCGTTGAACAATAGAGGAGGGGGGAGAAATCCCCCCTTTTTTTTGTGCTATCCAAATTGCACCGGCACGGAGTGCCGGATACCTCAGCTCTGCTGAGGGGCCGGA
>FUFK010068862.1_pt1 | contig 14395 bp, 25 predicted proteins | sample 1021851 | NCBI WGS metagenome assembly FUFK01 (sample SAMEA51879418, study PRJEB19060) | metagenome | reverse complement strand
TTTAAAATTTCTATTTTGCAAATCAGCTAAATAAGTAGCACCTACACCACTCATGTTNGACAAAAATANTTCATCACCATTNCTNAANCCATGACTNNTNCTNGTTGTTAAAACNCCAGGATTNGCNTTTGTNATNGCTGTAAGNGTTTTNGCAGATCCTGTTAANATTTGCTGACCACTNCGATACACACGCATNATCTGATCACCAAATTCAAGAATATACGTATCACTTGTTTTAAACTGAAAAGGTATNAACCTTGTTGTGTCAGCACTATCTTTGACTTCACCTAAAAATTCTGTGCCTGGTCTACGTGTNACACCACCTTGNGGAAGCACAAGAAAATTCGTTAANTCAGACAATCCTTCNGAGTATTTCTGNAGTCCAACCCTGCCTTCNANCTTNGGAGATAATTCACCGCCTGTAAATGAAGATAATGCTGGAGCTGATTTTGGCATTAAAATCTGCTTTCGATAAGATCCGAAGCTTCAATGCGTTGTGGCGCACCTTCAGTAGCGTCAACAAAACGTGCTTCTTTNAGTTTCTCCTGATATAAATTATACGTGCTATTCATCAAAGTATTAGAACCGGTAATCGCATAGCAAACTTCATGCGCTAAACGTGCTGCTAATGCTTCAATTAATCCACTATCATACTTTGTTGTATCGGTAATCTGACCAATATATTTAATTTTTGCCGTACCTTCATCTGTAAGTAATAAACGACCTTCAATTACATAAACAGGCTTACCATCGTTTGTAAGCATATTATCCATAGGATACGTTAATGTACCATTACTAAATTCAAGCACTCTTAAACAGGATGGGTCTGTTGGTANGATAAACTGGTTAGTATATCCAAAGTTTGGTGAAGANCTGTCTTTTGACAAGGTAGCTCTAGATATTAAACTATTCCAAGGATGCGCNCTAAATACAGCATCACGAACATTATCAAATCTTTGATTAATAACAGTTGCTGCCTTAACATTTTCAGTNAAAGAACTAATAGTACTTGCGCCTATAATATTTAAAGCAAAGTTAGCAATGTCTACTTTAGATGCCATTTATATCTCCTAAAAAAAAGAAGGGGGGAAAAATCCCCCCCAACTTATTAGTCAACCACGTATTTTATGGTTAACTCAATGGTTCCTGTGCCAGCAGCACCACCCATTGTTACGGTTACTGCAACACCGTCACCGTTGGTATCTGTGACTGTGCCTGACCCTAGAGCCAATGTAGCCATTATATCTACCTTTTGTGCGGATGTTGATGCAGCAGCTGCTTTATAAGCGGCAGCGGATGCACTTACAGCTGTACCGGAACTATTGGTATGCGCTGCATAACCAACCGATAAGGTCGTAGATGAACCTAACGCATCATGCGCTAATGATCCTTCTAACAACCGTGCGTTGTGCGGAAGTATAAACATTTCAATAACATCACCAGATGCTAAAGAAGATGCTTCATATACGTCATGCGCAACACGTATTCTACCACCCATTTTATTTACTGGGTTTTTTACGGTTGGAACTGCTCTTGTGTTGGTTCTACCAACAGAGTAAACTGTAGCCATGATCTATCTCCTTTACTCGTTACAAGCAATTTCAACTACTTTTTCTTCTTCCATTCTAGTAGAACCGAATGAAGAACAGTAGTAGACTTGCGTTGCATAGGATTTATCGGAGCGTTCATCGATCTTAGCGTTTGGCTCTTTACCAATGGCAAGTTTCATACCATCTTGCGCCCATGCATAACATAAACGGCTAGTGCCATCGTCTGTTAGACGGTTGCTGGTAATAAACTTGAAGCCAACAAACGTATCAATATCACCTTGTACTAAAGCTTTGACCGTATTAAAGTCAGCACTTGTTACAGTAGTGCTATTGAGCAGATCTTCAATTTGCTCCGGCGATACAACAATGTATCTAGGAATAGATGGATCAACTGATTTTTCATCTAGTTTTTTCTTAGCCGTTACGAGCTTTGCAATGGTAAGACCAGCACTACCATGAGCAATTTTTTGCGCAGATGGTAATGTTGTAGATGTAGAACCTGTTGTACCAGTTAAGGCTGTTCCACCCATAGCAGCAATAATAACATCATCCATAGAACGACCTATAGCAGCGGCCGCAGCCCTTGCATAAGTGCTTTCTGGAGATATGAGCATACGTAATTTATCCTGATCATCTATCAGGTCCGCATATTCATAATCCGTTAATGTTACCATCCTACGACTATGTGGCGTGTTCATAAGGGGGGTATCTGCGTGTCTGCTCGTCTTAGCAGCAGCGGCAGCTTGCCCAACCTGTTCAAAAAATGCTTTGTCACCAGTAATGCTTTCAACATCCACTGTATCACGCAATAGGGAACCCATTTGCTGTGATAGCATTTGAACATTGGAACTATACTGTTGTACAAAAGCAGTCGTGATTTGTGTAGACATAAATCACACTCCTTTACTAAAGTTAAAATTAAAATTTATTTTTTTGCCAGATAATCCAAAATGGGTCTGTCTTGTTCATTTAGCAGAACCAACACTGTTGACTTACAACTTGCAGAAGGGCCGTTGCCGGTTATCCTACGTGAATATGCTCTCGTAGCTGTAAAGCTTCTTGAACATAAAAATCGTGCTGTGGATGGGATTTATCCCAATACGGCGTGTCCTTGGCCGTAATCTCCATCAGTTTTCTGTTTGCTTCCTGTGGTGTCATTATTAAATCGTTTGTTTCACCTTCCAATGTATCTTCTCCCATTTGATCAGCTAAATTAACAAACAATCGAATAATATCAGGATGATCACCTAAAAGCCTACCATCAGCCAATTCAATTGTATCCAGTGGATCTATCGAACCTAATAACTGTGTGGCAGCACTCTTAGCCATTTTCATCTTTTGGTCAAACGCTTTCCCAAATTCTTTTTCGAGTTGCGCTTTTGTTTCCGTAAGGGCGGTTTCAACTTGGGCTTCTCTTGCCTGACCTTCTTGAGTGGCGGCTTCGGCAAACGCTTTCGCCATACGTTCAGCTTGCTTTCCATTAAGACCAGTATCATAAGCAATTTGCTTAAAAGTANCCAAATCAGGGTCTGCAAACCCTTCAACGCTTTCAAAATCATATTCAGTGGGCGCATTAGGACGGCCAAGCCTTTCATAAACATTATTCCACTCCTCATCTGTTGCTGATTTGCCAGGTAATGGCAATTTATCTACGCCAATCATTTTCTGTGCATGAACGTAGGATTTTGCCAATCCAGCTGTATCTGTGAAATTACGTAGGCTTGGTTCTCCACGTAAATCTTCTGGTAATGTATCAATAAATGATGCTGGTGCAGCGTCTGTAACCGGTGCTGCTTCGGTTTGAGATCCAGTTTCTTGGATTACCTCTTCACTCATTAGATATTTCCTTCTGTTGTTCTAATTTTTCCTGTGGCTGCATCATGCGTATGATATTCAGCACAACAGACCGTTGCCCCTCAAAAAAGGCGGTGTCATAAGGATCACCTTTAGCATAAGTTGTNTGGTAAAAACCAAAGCATACCTTTAAATGCTCCAGTATAACCTTACCATCATCTGTATTAAATATTCGCCGATAGTTATCTTTTAGATCACCAGTGCGTATTTGACTAATTTTCTTCATGCGGCTGGCGGTGCTTCTGCTTGTTCAGCTTCAGATAATACTTTTAATAATGGAGCTGCTTTTTGCGCTTGTTCTGCGTTCATCATTTCCTGTTGCTGCTGGGCAAGTTGTGCCTGTTGTTGTGCCTGTTGCTCACGTAAGGCCGCTACTTCTTCATTACTCTTNATAACTTTAGCCGGCATACCAGCAACATCAACAAGATACTTGACCAATCCATCATCATCAATGTAATCCATCACNGGTAGAGATTGACCTAATTGCAGTAATACCTCTAGACCTCGCATCATAGATTGTAAGTCTGTAAGNTTTTGCGCTTTNGCCAATGGAGATACATATTCAATATCTATATCCTGACCCTGTAATTCTTCCGGTGGCACATCCAAACGACCCTTACGCAACATTAATTTAAAACTTCTTTGTATTAATGGCTGTAGTAATTCAGATTGCAAACGACCCATAACCGGTCCTAACAACCTCATTTTTTCTTCGTTTCTTTGTAATACCTCTGTCGCTGTCATTTGTGGACCTGTCTGCAATTGCAGCTGATCAACATAAAACGCTGCTCGTATGGCATTGCGCCTTTGCTCTTCCATTGCAATACCAATTGGGTTTGTTGCCCCAGCCTGTAAAGGCTCAAGCCTATCCCTGGTTCCAGTACGATAGAAATTCAATGCGCCAGGTGTGGTACGCACAGGGAGAAGAAAACCATCGTCTGGAACCATAAGGGGTGGATCTATCTGTTTTTGCGCAGCTCGTATGCTTACTTCAGACATTTTATTAACCATCTTAACATCTGGTAAACAACTCATAGCCGGTGACCGTCCATAGATCGACACGCTGTCTTTATTAAATCTTGGAACCATAAAAGGTAATTCGTCAAAACCACCTTCGCCTAATAACGCTTTACTTTCTGCATGATAATAAATAGATCCTACAGGCTTACGAATAGGGGATGACCCTAAATTATCTGCCCTTGGATATACAACATGAATAATATCATGGTCCTGATAAGGATCTTTATCTAGGTCTTTTTTAACTTTATCCGGTAGATTTTCCTCNCCAAAACGCTGGGCAAGCTGTCTAGCGTTTAACTGAAACTTTCGATACACCGTATCCACACGGTCATTCATATCCTCACTAATAAGAATTTCAGCTATATGCCTTGTGGAAAACCGTAATCCCTCATCATCAAAATCAACAAATAAACAACCAGTGCCAAAAACAACTAGATCATAATACAATTCATGTATTTCCTGTTGAAAGTTTGACCTTTGAAATTCTTTATTGATTAATTCTACACAACCTTCCAGCCATTCATTGGCCGCATCATTCTGCGCTAGTTGTAAATCCCTATATCGCATGGAAAACCAAGGACTAGATGGACTTGTCAACATACCATGCAAACTAGATGCTAACAATTCTACCGCATGAATAGCCGTGCTATCAAAAATTAATTCTGTTCTTTTGTCACCTTGTGTACGTTTTTTTGTAATATCTGCTTTTCTAGGCAGCATATAATCCGCAAGTTCNTGCCAATGCTTTTCCCATTGACTNCGCTGCGAATGCAGTTTTTGATAACGTCTATCTAACGCAACAACCGTCTTATTTGCTATGGCCATGATAATCCTTTGTTGTTTTTGTAGAATTTAGAGCTTTTGTATATTGTGTATCTAATGAATGTTTCCAATCAACAATCGCATCCGCTTTTGTCAACCAATCNANNTCATCCCATTGCTCATTAAATTTTATGTATCCCTCACCACTGATCTGATCCCAGTGAAGCATAGCAAAATTAACTTTCATCAGGACATTCCTAACATCGATTGCTTTTTTTTCTTAACACCGGCCATACTACGGCCCTGTGTACGACCGGCTTGCTTTTGCATCATTCTTTCCATCGGATCTACATTCATGGAAAAACGCATATTTTGTAATGGCTGTGCAGACATTGCACCCATCATACCAGCCATATTCTTTTTTTTACCATAAGCCATTACGCACTAGCCAATAACGATTGTGTATTACTAGGCTGATAAGATGCAAGCATACCCAGCCTTTGTTTTGATCTAAGCCCTCTCTTAGGCCGTAATCCAGTTGTATCATCTTTATCAATGCCTTGCGCAGATGTAGCAATTGTACCACTTTTCGGACCTTTTTCAGCATCTTGCAGTACACTTTGTACCGCTGGCGTAGTCGTTGTTACAGCTGTTGTTGTTTCTGTATTTGTTGTGTCAGGATCTTCTTCTTCAGTTGTTTCTGTTACGACCGGCGTTGCAGCTGCTTGCGCTCTTTGCCTAGCTAACCGTTCATCTTTACGTTCTTGACGCATTTGATCAAAAGCATCTGCACCAGCTCCACCAGCAAACGCAGACTTCGCTGCATCTTCAATCTCTTTGAATTTTTTTGGATCTGGATCTAAAACAATACCACCACCATAATCAAATGGTTCGTTTTTACCAATACTTTCAATAAATCTTTCAAAAAAACTTTTGGCCATTACATCCTCGCTTCAAATGGATTATATGTCATTTCTGCCTGTCGCTGTGGCGGTCTAATATGATAATTACTGGTCCTATGACCTACAGCAAAAGTTCTAAAGGCATCCGCTCCATGCGATGCCCAGTTATGTACCGGCGTGGACCTAAATACTTTCATACGGTCATTATACGCCCTGTGATAATGACGTAACGCTTCTAATCCAACCTGACATAAATCACGGTCAAACCAGCACTTGCCAATAATCATTTTGGCAGCGTGTATGCCGTCTTCCAAGGGCAGTTTAGACACCACTCTGAAAGCAATGCCCAAGTCATAGGCCGTTTCCCTTCTGGACTTACCAGACCCCAGTTCTCTGACTTCAATATCGTGCGGTGCGTTGTGGGTTCCATATAAATATCCTCGTTCTTGCAGCACTTTAACATAATACGGTAATCCCTCGCCCCTGTTCTCAAAATAATCAATAACGTGTATAGCTCGACCCACCGTTTGCGTAAACCATATACACGTACTATCATTTACGCCTAGATCCCACCACGTATCAACCTTGTACCCTTCATCATACGGTACATGGGTTATACGATTAGCCGTACTAGCCTTTTCTATCTCCTTGGCATAAATCGCACCAGGTACATTAGCCACCCAGGAACATTCATATTCCTGATTATACTGATCTTCAGACATCGACCGCTTGGCACTTTCAAGCTCTTCATTATCCAAAATATCTGTTTCAGATGCTTTATAAACCGCTGTCAGCCAATCATTAGATGCTTTAGCAGCTTCGTATAACTCATAAAAACTATTCATGCCCTGCGGCGTACCCATAAACACAGCATATCCCTTTCGGTCCGATAATGCCGGCCTGATAATCTCAGGGAATAAACTACTTGGCATCATGGCATATTCATCATGCACACAACCATCCAGATAAATACCACGTAAGCTATCCGGCGTTTCCGCACCTAACAACTGTATTCTTGCGCCATTAGGTAAATCACACCGCAATTCTGTTTCGTTAAAGCGTACCATTGGTATCGCAGAAGAAAATTGTTTTAAATAATCCCACGCTACCGCTTTGGCCTGTCGATAGGTAGGGGCAATATAGGCAAACCTGGGGTTCGGCTTATCGGTCAATATAGCATCTCTCAATAAATGATTAATAGCCATAACCGTCTTACCAAACCTACGGTGACAAACAATCACGCCCCATCTCTTATTCTGTAGCTTATGATGCAGCTCTTTTTGCAACGGCCTTGGATGATAGGGTATCTTTATCTGCACTTACCCACTCATCATAGACTTGCGCTTCTTCTTATTCTTCTCGCTATCCGGAAAACCAGCTTGCATATTCTTATAAGCCTTATCAGTAATCGTAGACTTCTTCTTACTTCTCGATATACCTAAACGCTTTCTACGGTTAATATTCTCATATAAACTCATGCTGCACCCATCATTGATTTCTTCTTCTTCTTTTCCTGATTTTTCTTAGCAGCCGTAATCACATCACCCCTCGTAATCTTATTGGGATCACCATACATAGCCGCTAACTTCTTNTTCTTAGGTGTCATCATTAGTACCTCTTACCGCCGCCTTTGCCTTTTTTCTTTCCTGGCATATCCTATCCTTTCGCTTTGTTTCGTTTCGATATATTGGCTGCTTTACTTCTAGCATCCGCTTTACTACTCGCTCCCCATTTTCTCAGAGAAAGTAATAATCTTGTGGGCTTGCCATCCTTATACTCCGGACCTTTGGCATTACCCATCCTAGCTAAAAAAGACGCTCTACGTGGATTATCACCAGTACGAACCGGTGGTTTTAGATTACCCTTATAACTATCCCTACCCCTCTGATTTAANCCACCAGTAGGCGATTTACCTTCTTTCCTAGTCCAAGCCGGTGAACTCATTTGCCTACCTTATCCATAGCTTTNTTATGAGCTTGGGAAAATGTCAATGGGTTCTTCTTTGTCATAGCCTTTTTCATTTCATCCATATGCTTTTTACTATGATGNTCACTATGCTTTGATAGTAAAGATTNNTGTCNTTTGGTTAAGGACATGAGTGTGTGGGTTCCTTAGATGATAGATATAACGATATAGAAGGTGGCGCAGATTTTTGGAGGGTGGGGGCCACCTATATCTGTAAAAAGTTACATAATACGTATTATGCGAATAGGATATTGTTATAAATCAATGACTTATAAGAACACAAGATATTATGTAACTATTTTTTCCTTTATCAATTTAAAAAAATTCTAGCTTGGGGGTACGTGCGAGCAGTACCAAAGTGTATTAAAGATAATGGTCACCCACCATCCCAAGTCAAAGTAATACTACCACTCGTTGCCTTCTGATCATTAGGATTATTTCTAATACCACCTAATGGTTGTAATTGTCTTTTCAGTTTATCCAGGTTATCTAACTTAATCCTTCTCCATGTTGCTTCTGCCATTGCTTTCTTAGCATCATCAGGTAATGGAGCATTAATCAAATCCCTTATCTGATCTTCTATATGTTCACCTTGTATAGCTCTTGCTTTAGCATAAGCTTCATAAGCTTCATCATTAGCCTGTACAAACCTATAGATTGTTTTTCTATCAGGTAAATGCTTACTATTCTTACACATAGCTGTTAAGCTTTCACCATCGGCTAATCGTTCACATACTTCAGCCATCATATCCTTGGTTACTAATGAACTACCACGACTACCCATTTATTGTTTCTTTCGATTAGATGCAGNAGATATAATTGATAAATTCCTTTTGCTATTATTCTTTGGATTGCCATCGATATGATCAATATGCTTTCCATCTCCTTTACGTACTCTACCAGCTTTCATTGCATCACGTCTATTCTTGTTACGTAAAGCACGTTCTTTCTTCATACGTGTTGAGCTATGATATTGTGTATATTCATTCATCATAAAAATACCGGTACATAGATTATCTACATACCGGTTACAGTAAAAGCAGTTGTTATTGAGTGCATAAGAGCATAATAAAAACAGGCAAAGCTCCTATGATATAAAACATAATTAATATTTCAGTACATTCTGTCAATAAAAAAAATACAAATAAATAATATTTCATGGCTTGAAAAGCCAAGCATAATTATTATATATATAATATACAGTAAAAGGAGAATATAATATGGATGAATATTTTAAAGAATGTGTAAAAGATTTTAAAGTTCCAAAAGGCTGGGAAAATTGTAGCTATCACCATGATGCTTGTCCTAGTTTTATGTATAAAAATTATCAAATCTTTGTAAATCATTATAATCCTAAAAAAAGAGAATGCAAAAATGCAAAAAGATTTTGTATTTTTAATGATGATTATGAGGAATTATTATATACAGATAATTTTAATGAGGTTTTATCTTTTTTAAAATAAAAACAGGAGAATATAATATGAACATAAAAGAAGCTAAAAATTATTTAGAATATGCTAAATATGAAGAAACCTGGTTACTTAATGAATTACAAACTGCATACATTAAAGCTAAAACTAAAAAATTTAAGNATGATAATGAACGTATTATTTGGATTGCTAANTACATATACNATTTTGAAAATAGCACTGCACATTAATAAATAATAAAATTAATTTACATCAAAGCACCTTAGGGTGCTTTTTTGTTATGGAATAATGTAATCGTATTAAGGCATCNATATANTTTCTTTTTACTGTTCGTCTATCCATATGATACAACTTAGATAACTTGCTCCATTTAGGTCCACGATTACGAAAGGCACTGCTATGGGCAACAGACCATAATAACATTCTATCTTCTGTTGAACATTGATCTAACAATAATCCTAATACATATTCATACTTTGTAATCTGTAGTGTTGTAGCTTTAGGTAATGACGGTTGATAAACTATATCACCATAAGCCAGCCAATCCTTTTGATATTCTGGCCATGATGCTAATTTTTGNTTACGNTATGCNCCTGGTAATCTTCGTTCTGTTTCTGCTGCTTCAACAATTAATTCATCTAGCTCATCAACATTACTTGCGAACACGCTTAAATTGCCTTTGGAGCTGTTCAAGAAATACTTTTTTGTGTTCAGTGGTAAGGGATTGTATATGTTCAAGTATCTTCCAATATTCAGATCTGGATAAAATCTTTTCTGCTTGCTTCATTAATTTCTGTTGTAAGAACTCAACCTTATAATCATTATCCATAGTATTATTAATATCTATAGTATTCCTATAGTATATATTCATATTCTTAGCAGTTTTTGAAATCACTTTTTGGAGGTGATTTCTAAACTGCTGTTTATCGTGATGATTGTATCCATTATGATTACTCATTATATTAATATAAGGGTAAATAATTTTAGCGTGTCAACCCCTAAAATGTACTTCATGTAAAATATCATGGATTTGAAAGTCATTTACTGGGTGAAATGGCTATAATGTTTCTTTGATAGCAATTCCAATCCTTTGTGCTATCTGGGGAATTATCGCATTCCCAAGAGCCTTTAGCCTATGCGTCCTGTTCTTCTGACCACTTGCTACCCTTGGTATATTTACAGGCTCGTCCATCCAGGGGGATAACCCATCAACCATTCNACCCAATCNCCGCCACCATGGATTATTAATAACGCAACTCGGAAAAAAATTAACCATACGCTGTATACCAAAATTGGCAGCAATGAAGATTGCGGCCGCTGATGACGAAAATAGCTGACGATGAAATAAGAGATGGTCATATAGGCAGCAGATCTGACCGCTAAAGTTCGCTGTTCGAAAAAGGAATGTTCTTCGACCAAGGAAATACTGATCGGGAACATGATGAGCGTGTCAAATAACGGGGCAAAAGAGACGGGGACCAGCCATATCAGCAGAACTGCCATCGCAAGTTTCGTTAAACTCATGTCGAAGACCTTAGGAGCATAACTCGTTGATTCCTAACGGAACGTAGAATAGCAGTTTTAGTCGAGCTGTCTAAGTGAGTACGAAAAAAGTTACGTTTCATTTTGTAACACATCAACTTTCACTCAACTTGTTAGATGTTCGAAAGTAGGCTAAACAAACGAGGCAGTAAGCGAGTCAAAAACTATGTTTAGAGAAGTAAAATTAGGAGGATCAGCGAAGGGGCCCCTCTCCGGGGTAAGAGTCGCAGATTTCTCGGCCGTATTTTCCGGCCCGATATGCGCCTCAATCCTGGCTGACCAGGGNGCNGACGTCATCAAAATTGAATCCTTTGAGGGTGATTTAATGCGAAGAGGCCTGCCTCAACAGGATGGCATAGGCAGCGCATTCGTTACGATGAACAGGAATAAAAGATCGCTTGCNCTNGANCTATCTAGCGCANCCGGTAAGGCCATTGCCTCGAAACTCATACTGTCCTGTGATGTCGTGATTGAGAACTTCAGGCCAGGAGTTATGGANNGNTTGGAACTCGGTTACAGCNAATTCCAAAAAGAACACCCGAAGCTGGTTTATGTATCGATAAATGGAGTCGGCGCAGTCGGCCCCTACTCAGGGAGACGGGTCTATGATGCTGTGATCCAAGCGATATCAGGATTTTCAGCTCTGAAAGGAGACGAGAAACCAGAAATGGTGGACACGCTCATCTGCGACAAAATCACTTCGCTAACCGCAGCTGAGGCAACCGTGGCCGCACTTTTCCAAGCTGAGCGATCTGGTAAAGGTCAATTGGTTGAGGTATCGATGCTGGACTCTGCTCTATCTTTCCTGTGGCCAGACACAATGAACAACTTNACATTTTTAGAAGGTGANAATGAGTGGGTTGATTACCTCGATCATTCAGTGTTCCTTCATGAAACCAAAGATGGCTGGATAGCAACTATGCCAGTACAAGATAGAGAGGTTAAAGCGGCTTTCAAAGCACTTGAGCTTGACGAACTTATCGAAGACCCAAGGTTCGTTGATCAGCCATCTCGAGCAAGACACCGCTCCGANCTCAGAGCCCTTGCGAACGAGGCTTATGGAAAATTCACCACCGANGAGCTTTGCGAGAAACTTGAAGCAGAAGACGTTCCTTACTCCAGGCTTAACAACAGAAAGGAAGTCATACAGGACCCACAAATAGAAGCGATGGGTGCACTTCTAAAGTATGAGGACCCTGGTGCCGGATCAATAAGAACGCCACGACCGCCTGCTCAGTTTAACGAAACACCAAGTAATATAAGACGCGCAGCACCGCGACTTGGAGAGCACAGTAGAGAGGTTTTGGCAGAAATCGGCTATCCAGAAGAGGAAATCCAGACATTCATCAATCAAAAAATAGTAACATCAGGCACCTGATTAAACGATCCTAGAAAAAATCGATGGGAATCTAACTATGCTATTAGATCTAACAACAAGATACAGGAGCATCATCTGTCTTATTTTCGTGGGGCTCGCCTCTTTCCCAGCGGTGGGAGATCAAAAAGCATTACAGTGCGATCTCTTCTCAGATCAACTAACCAAGGAGGGCTCAAAGAAGTCCGTCGAGATGAGGCCAAAAGCCAACAAACATTGTTTGAAATGTGACGACGACTCCTGTGCGCTAAAAGCTTGGCCCGAGGGCAACCCCCAAGAGGCGGCTATTTGTAAAAGACTCTATTGCACGCCCATCTCATCCCCAAAAGAGATGTTTTCGGATAACTCCTGGGGTAGCTTCGAAGCGGATATCTTTTTTGACATAACGAAGAACGGCAGGGGTAAATTTAAATCGGTATTCATCAAGGACAAAAAAGTNNGGGTTTACGAAAAAGAAATTGAGAAGACTCTCACCAAATATCTTCGCGGAGTGAGATTTACACCACTCAAAATTAATGGCGCAAAATATCCGATCACTAACGCGGTTACAAAATTCGAGTACGTGAATCGAAAGACAAATCCGCTTCAAAGAGACGATTATTAACCGTCCATCAAAATAGACCCAAAGCCCCTATTTGGCGTGATGTTCTATTACAAGCGATAAGTGAGACCACGCCCTCATCTCTCAGTTGCTTACCGTAACGAGGATAACTCTCCTCCTTGATTCTTTCTGAAAAACCACTTTCCCCTGAGTAAGAGAACCGAATCGAGTTTTGATTAAGAAACTCGGCTAGTTCCCGAACAGAAATCGATAACGTCGTCCCTCTTCTGGGGTTTCCACCAACGTTTACACCAACTAATTGTCCTAAATCATTAAGAACTGGCCCCCCACTTGAACCTCCCCAATGCTCGCGAATTGATAATCCGCTTGCGCTTCGGCCAGCCCAAACATCCCACTTGTAACGACGAGGGTCACCTTGATACTTACCCCAATCGGAACCGATAAACTGCTGCTCTCGATCCGCTTCTACACCCTGAGGGAATCCATGGACGTAGCCGATATCTCCAACTTCAGGACTGGCTAAAGCGAAGGCTATAGACTCAAAGCGTCTGGTATTATGNATCGCCGCTGGTGTCCTAACATAGGCGATATCAGTTTTTTTGTGGCTTTCTAGAGATACAAAAGAAGACCAACCCGCGCGGGGGTGATTGACTTCCACAGTTTCACAACCCTCTATGACATGTCGCGCAGTGATCCAGACCCCATCCCCGATGATAAAAGCTGTCCCGATTGATGAGTGTCTGGGTCGTCTAACCTTTACGGGGTTCGTTAGACCTTGTCCAGGGGTTACAACAACGTCGGTGGGCGGCCGCTGCTGCCTATCCTCGTAGGCCCTGATTTGCAAGAAAACGGTTCCCACGACACATGAGAGTATCCAAAGGAATGTGGGGGCGCTCCTCAAATAACAGCTGCAGCGTTCATCAATGCGAGGGCGATTTTGTTAGACGCGATAAAAATTCCCGCCGCTATTTTATTAGCCTTAATCTGCTCACTGAGATTCGGTAAAACCAAATCTAAAATCAGGAAGACGGTAATTTGCAGTATGATTGCAACCGAACCCCAGACAACAATCTCCCAAATACTAATACTAGAGGACAAGGCTGCAGCGAGTGGGATCGCTATGCCTAGTATCGCCCCGCTGAATGACACAGCCGCCGCAGTATTACCTTCCATTATCAAGTCTAATTCATTCCACGGAGTGATCTTAGAATAGATAAAGGCACCAACGATCAGCATGAGAATCGCCGTTCCCCCGTGAAGCATAAATATGGGCAGCCCGTTATATAGACTAGTGATTACCGCATCCATTTCCTATTCCCCAATCTCATTTCCATTTAATTTTATTATCTTCCGTTACTTCCATTTCGCCCGACTCTAGTTTGAGCAGGGTCTGCTTTTTGAGGAGCAAATCAAAATGGGCGTCGATTATCTGT
>FUFK010056712.1_pt1 | contig 14408 bp, 13 predicted proteins | sample 1021851 | NCBI WGS metagenome assembly FUFK01 (sample SAMEA51879418, study PRJEB19060) | metagenome | reverse complement strand
AAATTAAAATCAAAAGAGATAAGCCTTAAATACCATTCTTTTTTTGAAAATCTTCAGCTAGAGAAGAATCTTGGTTTTAAGGATCCTCGCGCATCTATTTTTCTCAAATTCATATTAAAGGCTTTACCATCTGATACTAAAATTATCTACTGTAATAGAGAAAAAGATGGAGTAATAAATTCTCTAAGAGAAAAATTTATAGGGAAAGATTTATCAGCTTATTTATTTGATAGGTATAATAATTCCATAAAAGAAGCATTGGAGAATAAGAAATATCTGTTAATTAACTATGAAGATTTTTCAAGTGATCCTAAGAAAAATATAAAGAAAATAATTAATTTTTTAAAATTGGAATTTGATGAAGGTTCTCTTAAACTTGTCCTTTCAAGAAAAAAATTAAAATCAAAAAAAAGGTTTTTTATTTTTAAAGGTTTTATAAGAGAAATTTTTAAATTATTATGCGAACCACAACTTTTTTTAAAAAAAAATACATTTAAAAGAATTCTTATTAATGCTCGCACTCTTTTAAATACTTTTTTTAGAAATTAGACCTTAAAGTTACAGAATCTTTTTGTCAATATGATCAGAGAAAGTTAAATCATATTTGGGAAATATTTTTATTAGATCGATATAGTCTTAAAAGATTTTCATCTTTAATTCCTAATTTTTGAGATTCTTCCTTTTCATCCACATTTACCCACTTGTTTTTTTCATTGCTGACGTATATTGAATGTAAGAATCTCAGCGATAACATAGCATCTGACATCTTCACCGCTTCATTCCCTCCATTACTTATCTTTTCATAAACTCCTTTATAAATTTCAATGTGGCCATATCCATATGCAGAATCAAAGTTCTCACTAAATAATTCTTCTTGTTTTGGATCTGGAGAATATTTAAGTAATTTATCTGTAGCCCATCCTCCTAATATCGCAATTCCATTTGACCCCAAAATTGATAATGATGATTCATAATCTTCTGGCCTAGCTGCAGTTGTAATTTCAACCACTCCTATCGCCCCATTTTTAAATTCTAAATTTACTACTCCAGTATCCTCAACCTCTATATCTGATCCAAAGGTTTTCAAAAGAGCATTGACTCTTTTAATCTCACCGCATAAATACCTTAATAAATCTAAATGATGAATACCTTGATTTGTAAAGCACCCTCCATCCATCGCAAATGTACCTCTCCAAGCATCTCTGTCATAATATCTTTGTGGTCTGCACCATCTCATCCTTACAGTTGATAGAAAAGGTTCTCCCAGTTCGCCTTTCTCAAGTCCTTTTTTGATTCTTTTTACACATTTATTGAATCTATACTGATGAGAAGGAAAAATATGAACTTGATTTTCTTCTGCAGCTTTAATAAGTATCTCGCCTTGATTTGGTCTCATAACAACCGGTTTTTCAATAACAACGCTTTTTTTATATTTTTCTATAACTTCTTTAGCATGTTCAAAATGAGAACCACTAGGAGTAATAATTGCTACTACATCGATTTCAGGATGATCTCTTAACATTGAATGGTAATTAAAATATTTTCTTACAGAAGATGAGACTTGGAACGAATCAAGTCTTGATTTATCAAGGTCTGATACAGCCACAAGATTTAAATCTGGAACTGAATTTATTGCTGAAGCATGAAAGCTGGCTACACGTCCGCATCCAATTATCGCTAAATTTAATGATTGGTATTTATTCAATTAATATTATTTGAAATCATAAAAAATTATATCAAAAATTATTTTTACTTTCTTTTGAAAGGTTGTTTTTTAAAACATAATTGATTAAATAATAAGAATTATTGATTATTGAGGTTTTAATATAACTTTTTATCAAAATAAAAAATTTAAGTTATCGGGTCAAATTTTTAATGGATTAGATTTTCTTTCATACAGCAGAGATATGAAATACTATAAAGATTTGAGAAAATCTTCCAAAAAAGTTAAGGAACATAAGGTTGAAATTGGTAAGGCTTTATTAAAAAACAATTCGATCATTTAAATTTGGAATAGCTGCGTTCTTTTGCTATTTAGTTTTCTTTACTTGCCTCAATAATTATTTCAGAACAATCGTGCCAGAATTGTTTCATCAAATCTAAAGGTCCTATGGTAACTCTTATAAAGTTTTCCAACGGATATGATTTGTATGGTCCTTTTAATAAGTATTTCCTTTGAGATATCAAATTTAATGCTTTTTTAGCCTTGTCAAAAGTATTACAACCTATAAGTAAAAAATTTCCATCCGATTTAAAACTTTTAATACCATTATTAATAAATTTATCGTAAAGAAATTCTCTACCCTCAATAAAACTATTAATTCTCTCGTTTACATAATGAAAATTATCAAGGGCGAAAACAGCAGTTTTTAATGCAATATTATTTGAGTCAGCTATGGGTCTTACTAACATAAGATTATTTATGATTTCCTTGCTAGCTAAGCAATAACCTATTCTTAAACCAGCTAATCCAAAAGCTTTTGAGAAAGTTCTAACAATAATTAAATTATCAAACTTATCAAGCAAATCTACAGAACTAAATGATGAAAATAAATGGTATGCCTCATCAATTATTAAAAGAGAATTATTTTTATTGCATGATTTGGCAATATCCAAAATATCTTTTTTTGATATCATTGTTCCCGTAGGCATATTTGGATTTGCTAAAATAACCAACCTAGGTTTTTCTAAATTAATTGTATTAATAAAGTTTTTGATATTAAATTTGAGATTATCCTGATATCCTTGTTTTATTGAATGAGCTTGATAAACATTTGCATAAACCCAATACATAGGCCAACAAGGGTCTTGCATTAGAATTTTATCTTTTGGATCAATATAAACTTCAAATATATTTTTTATCGCACCATCAGCTCCAGCTGTAATGTAAATGTTTTCTTCTGGTAAAGATGTCCACTCTGATAATTTTGATAAAAGTTCATTAGAATCAGAATATGCTGCAAAATCTTCTTGAATTAAGCTTTTTTTTAATTCTGCAAACTTTGAATCTTCCCAACCTACTGGATCCTCATTACGATCTAAACGGAAAAATAATCTTCTATCGCTATATCCGTAAAACTCTCTTGTAACTTGGTCTAGTCGTGAGCTTCTTTTTATAGGCATTTTTAAATATTAAAAATTAATTTTAGTAAAGTCAACTTTTATTTAAATTTCAGAAATTATGCTGATGGACATTTATTGGAATCCCAACCATTTTCTACAAGCCATTTCTCAGTGTATGCAATGTCTGCAAGAGTGTGAACATCTATAGCTCCTTTGCAAGGGACGCCAATAATTTTCTCCCCCATGAAATCCCATGGGGGTTGACCTGTGGAGTTTTTTTGGAAGCAATTTTTTACTCTTAAGGCCCATAAAGTATGATCAAGAAAATAACAGGAATCAAGGTCTTGACGATTTGTAGATATTTTTTCCCCTTTAGGTATGTTTAAGAAAGGTTTTAAAAAACCATCATCACCCATTTTTTTAGCTCTTAATGGGTGATATTCATTCCTTTCATCAATAGTTACAGCAGAATCAATCTCAGGATTATTTTCAAGAATCCTTACACATTTATCGATCGTCCCAGGTAGATGGGTGCCCACATTGCACAGCAGTACTACCAGGATTTCTGGATTTATGCCTTTCTCATTTAACGAAGATAGAGCATGTAATATTGCATCTTTATGCTGCGAGTCTGGTTGTGAAATATTATCGGGTCTGAGAATTGTTTTAACATTCATTTTTTCAGCGATTTCAATTAATTGTTGGCCGTCAGTAGAAATATAAACTTCATCAATAGTTTCAGCCTGTTTAGCCATTATTATTGGATATGTCATCATTGGCCTGCCTAAAACTTTGAGAATATTTTTGTTAGGCAAAGATACACTTTTACCTCTACCTGTTAGAAGAGCAATATTCATTAGTATTAATTGAGGATAGTTTCTAAAAGATTTTCTGATTTTTCTAATATATATAAGTTCTCTCTTTTTAAATTAGACCACTCACTTTCTAAACCGTAACCATACTTAGCATAAATTAATTTCATTTTGGGATATTTATTTTGTATGGACTCTGGAATTTTAGCTTGATCTTCGATTAGTGTAAATTCTTTATCCAAACAATTCTCCTCATTTAGTATCTGTCCTATTTGATCAAGTTTTGAAAAATACTTCTTCCCAAAACCATTGTGATCCCTTGTAAAAATTCTTTTTGGATTAAAATTTATACCATAAAAAGTAAGAATACTTTTTATTGCATTAAAATCTCTTGCCGAACAGATATAGTTTATGTTCTTTTTTAAGGATGTTTTCAATGCATTAAGAGATCCATTATATGGAATAAAAAGTCCAAAATATTCATTTCCAAGAAATTTTTGCAGTTGATTTCTTGTATGGTAAAAACCTTTTTCAAATAAATTATCATTATCAGCATCAAAAATTTCATGGAAAATTTTGTTATATTTTATTTGTGATTGATAACAGTTTTTTAGTAAATCAATATTTCTGTATTGCCATAAATAATCTTGTCCCTTAACAATAAAAGGTCGCAAAGGGCCCATTTTTTTTATCAAGTCATCAATGCTTTTTTTCGAACACAAAGTAGAAATTTTATTTAGAGAAAGGTTTTGGCTTTCTAAAAAATCATTACTTAACTTTGTTACCACAATGCATTCTCTAAGAGAGTCGAAAAGTACTCCATCAAAATCCCAAATTATTAATTTCTTGTTCATTTATATTTCAAAATTAACTTATTCTTAAAATTCCCTTTTTTCAAGAATATCACTTAAGGTTCTCTCAATTTGAATATAATTTGATTCTTTAATCAATTCTTTTGTAAATAAACTTGAACCCAATGTTACGGCTGTTGCTCCAGCTTTATACCAATTATTAACATTTCGAGGATTAGCTAAAATACCACCTGCCGGTATTACTCTTAACCATGGCATAGAAGCTTTAAGAGTTTTTAGATAATCTGGACCACCTAGCAAATTTGCTGGAAAAATTTTGATCAAATTTAATCCTAATATTTTGGCATTAATACATTCTGTAGATGTGGCACATCCAGGAATATAGAGCTTATTGCTATTTATACATTCATTATTAACTAGACTATTAAATCCAGGACCTATTACGAAATCTGTTTCAATATCGATAATTCTTTTTGCCGTATCTAAATCTGTTATGGATCCTGATCCTAAAAAAACTTCATCAAATTCAGTTTCAACAAATTTTTTTAGTTTTAAAAAGTTTGTTAATGAATTTTCATGTCTTATTCCAAATTCAATGATTTTGCATCCACTTTTAACTATGGAATTGCATAGCATCTTGGATATTTCTAAATCTGAATTATCAATCAAAGGAATAATTTTTGTTTCAGAGATGATTTTTTCAACTTTTTTCAATTTTTAAGTGAAAATAAAATTTATTTATTTTAGATATATTTATAAATAATTAAATGAAGTTTGAAGAATAATTAATATATACTTTTCTTTGCTCTGAGTTTGACAACAATTAGGCTAATTTTTCATTCTAGAAGCCTTTTCCCTTGGTCAATTAATTCTTTTGTACTATTAATTACTTTTTCTAGATCTTCTCTAAGAGGTTTTTTTGCCAATATTTCAATTGAAATTTCAGAATTAACTAAACGAGAACTTAAATTATAGTTAACAGAATCATTTTTGTTAGGGAAGTCGCTTCTAAAATGAGCTCCTCTACTTTCTTTTCTAATTAAAGAACTTTTTAAAGTTGCTTCGGAAGTAAATATCGATGCTTCAAGATTAAATAAATTTATCAGGTCCTGACAATTTTTATAATCAATTCTGCAATCAACTTCTTTTAACATGGTCTTTAATTCAAGGACTTTTTGTATCCCAGAATTTAGAAAATTTTCATTCTTCACTACTCCGCAGAATTCCCACATTGCTTCGCTGAGTTGTTTTTGAAGAGGTAATACTAATTCTTTACCCGGTTTAATTCTTTTTTTTATATTTTCCAAAGCAGCTTGAGTAACTTCTTTTGACCTTTTTTGATAAATTAGATTTTTTGAGTAAATTGCGGCTGCTTTCCCTGCTCTTCTCCCAAAAACAAGAATTTCTGCTAAGGAATTGCCCCCAAGTCTATTCGCCCCATGTAATCCTCCTGCCACTTCTCCTGCTGCATATAATCCATTAATATTTGTTGAGTGAGTCTTGGGATCAACTTTAATCCCACCCATTGAATAGTGTGCTGTGGGTGCCACTTCCATAGCATCTCTTGAAATATCAAGCATTTGATATTCAATAAATTGTCTATAAATTTTAGGTATCTTTTTTAAAATAAACTCTTTACTTTTATGAGATATATCTAAATAAACACCTCCATTCTTTGTAGAACGACCCTCTTTAATTTCCATATAGTTTGCAAAAGCTATTCTGTCTCTTGTAGAAAGTTCCATTCTTTCCTTATCATATTTACCCATAAATCTCTCACCTTCACTATTAAAGAGTCTTCCCCCTTCTCCTCTTACCGCTTCAGTTACAAGAGTTCCAGATATTTCTTCGGGCATTAGCATGCCTGTTGGATGAAATTGAACCATCTCCATATCAATAAGCTCGCACCCTGATTTAAGGGCCAAGAAATATCCATCCCCATTATTTTCCCCTTTCCTTGAAGAACTTCTCTTCCAATTCTTTGTATGCCCGCCTGTGCACAAAATTACTGCATCAGCTAAATGAGCACTAATTTCGCAAGTTAGGGTGTCAAATGTTAATGCACCAAAACATTTGCCTTCTTCAACCAAAAGATCGCTTACGTATTCAGTGTCTTGAATCTCTATTTGTAATTCTTTAGCTTTTTCTAAAAGAGTATTTAAAATAGCTTGACCCGTGTAGTCTCCTCGGTAGCAGGTTCTTCTAAATGTGTGAGCACCAAAAAATCGCTGATCGATTTCTCCATTACTTAATTTTTGAAAATTAGCTCCCCATCTATCAATTTCCTTGACTAGCTCTGGGGATTCTTTGGCCATTATTTCTATTGTCTCAGGATCCCCTAATCCATATCCCTCTATATATGTATCAGCGAAATGTTGTTGCCATGAATCACCTATATCAACATTTGCAAATGAAGCATTAATCCCCCCTGCGGCTAAAGCTGTATGTACATCGGATTTATTTCTCTTGCTTAGTATTTTTACTGAAAGGCCATGTGATTTGGCCTCGATTGCAGCTCTGAGGCCAGCACCTCCGCTCCCAATTACTAAAATATTGACAATTTTCGTTTGATAATTAATCATTTCTAATGTTGCGTAAAAGTTAAATATCTAAAAAATTTTAAGAATAAATTTATCTTAATTAAAAAATTATTTTTTATTCAAAAAGTTTAATGAGATTTTGATATTTTGAAGGGAATATATAATTTCGAAAACCTAGATTTTTTTTAACTATAAATTTTTTATTAATTGTTAAATAAAGTTTTCTATTTTTCAAAAAAATTTAATCTAAAAAATTTTTAATTTAATAAAATTTCATTATTTTAGAGCAGTGTCATAAGCTCCTTATGAATTTCTTTTTGATATCTATTTGAAAAAATCTTTAATACAGATTTTCTCGAATTTTTTTTGTGAAGATTAATTTCTACTTTATTTAGATTTAAATAGAATCTTATTCCATCTGCAATAGAAACAGGAGAACAAAAATCTGCAACATATGAATTTGATTTATGTTTTAGGAAGTCATTTGCAATACCAACAGAGAAGGAAAGTATTGGTATTGATTGCAACATAGCAATAATAAGCATTGCTGGACCCATATCATCAATAGATAATGATATAAATAAATCTGAAATTGATAAATAATGGTTTAAGTCTTTAAAATTATTTAAAAAAGGGACATGTCTTGTTTTAATGTCTTTTGGTATTTTAATTAAATCTTTTTCTTCTATTGAGCCAATAAACAATAGACAAATCAAATAACGGCTTTCTCTCGGAAGTAATTTAAGTGATTCAACTAAATATTCAAATCCTTTTCTAGGGTTATTTATCGAATCTGCTGCAAATGTTATTATGAAAGAATTTTCTTCAATATCTATTTTTCTTTTAATTTCATTTCTAAATCTTTTTGGGGGTGTTTTTATATCTTTAAAAATAATACCTCCTAAACCAGGTAAATAATGAATTTTTTTTCCTTTAGATATTGGAGATAGAGATAATTTTTCTATTGATATCTTGCTACCTGTAATATAAGTGGAGGGTAAGTTCTGTAGATAATGTTTTTTTGAAATAAATAATTTTTTTATATAATTTCGCAGAAATGGCTTAATTGCTGGACAGTTTTCACAAGATGAGCTTGTAAAATTTTGACATTCACAGGGGAAAGAACATCCACCGGTTATGTGTGAATAATCAACCATATTAAAAATTATTTCGGCTCGATAAAGTTTAGAAATATCTTGAATAAATTTTGGACTAAATGTGTAGGTACATCTTCCTACAATAATCTTATTAATATTTTTTGGAAGAAACTTTTTTATTTCTCTTAAAGAAGTAAATAAATAAATTCCTGGAATAGCAAATTCATACTTTGAAGGCAAGAAGAATATATTAGAAAATTTTCTTATAAATCTTTCTCTAAGATAATTCAATAAATTTGGTTTTAACCCAATGATATTTTTTGCAGAAATATTTTTATTATCAATCAGAGTTAATATATATGAATTATGCCCTGAATCAATTATTGATTGATGAAGTTTCAGGATTGATTGACCTGCTCCCCCTTTAATAGTTCTTGTTATTAATAGATAAGATTTCTGAATCATCTCTTATTATTTAAATATTCAATTATGAAAAGCTAATTAATATTTTACATAGCCTTGGTTTATATTAATAATTAGTCAAAATAAAGTAACTTATGTAGTTTTTTTAGAGAATTTTTTAGTCATATTTTTTTTATTTATAATCCTGAGTTGTTTTCCAGAAATAAAATAAAATTATCTTTCCTAAGAGAATATACAGGTAAAAAAATTCAATTTTGGAAAGATCTTTAAATGATAAATTTTCAAATCTTAAAAGTGAAATCTTTTCACCAATTATTTTTGATGCTAATTAACTCTTTTATTGAAAATAAATTCAACTCCTTTTTCTTGAAAAGATTTTTCAAGTTCACTAATATCCTTTAGAAGGATATTTGAATAACCTGATAGTCTAGCTCCCCAACTATAATTCTCGGCGTTGGTTAAATTACTATAATTTTCTTGATTGCTTTGATACAAATCACAACCCCAAAAGTGAATATACTTTGGATCAAATATTTGTGCGAAAGTTATTGCACTACATAATGATCCATATCCATAACTTTCAAAGTGCTTAATTGGTTTTTTTAATGAATTTGGGTTATCCAAACCTTTTGCAATTATTCCATAATCAAGGGAAAATTTAGGCTTTAAATCATATATATAATTATAATTTTTGAAAACATTATTATTTAAATGAAATAAGTGACTAGGGAAAAGAATACTAATAAATCGTTTGAATTTTTCTTTTTTATCTTTAATCAACTCATTCGCTCGAGTAACATCTGCTGTAAATAATATCTTTCTAAAAGGAAGTAAATTTTCATTATCACAGATATCAATGGAGTGGTTTACCAGGATAATGAGGGAGTCTTTTTCAATCTTCGAATCTTTAATTAAATTAAGGCTAGGCCCTGGACAAACAATATGAACATTTTTATATTTGCCAAGTTTTTTTATTAGTAGAAGACCAGTAGAAATATTATGATTTTTTATTCTTAATCTAAGAAACCATATTGTTGATTTAATGTAAAAGATAAATCTCTTCAGATACGTTCTTATTTTTATATACATATTTATAAATTAATTATTAAGTAGATCTAATGGTAATTCAAGATTTTCTTTTAATTTAGTTTTTGATTCAGAAGGATATAATCCTTGCCATGAAACTCTGTTTTTATTATAAAAGTTGCTTATTTCATCAGTTTTGTAATTAATGTTTTTATTCATAGCATGCAAATCTCATAGATTCTGAGTGACAACTTTAGTATACTTTTTTTTTAATTTAGAAATATTTTTTAATTTATAAAAAATATTTTTTCTATTTATCTTTTTAAAATATAATTTAAATTAATGATTTAAACTTTTATGAATCGAAAAGGTATTATTCTTGCTGGAGGAAACGGAACTAGGCTAGCACCAATAACAAGTGTATTAAGCAAGCAGTTAATACCAGTATATGATAAGCCAATGATTTTTTATCCTTTGAGTACCCTAATGCTTGCAGGCATAAGAGATATTTTAATTATTACTACACCCAGAGATTTAGAGGCATTTAAAACTCTTTTAGGTGATGGGAAAAAGTTAGGTATTAAGATTTCATATAAAGTTCAACCAAGACCAGAAGGAATTGCTCAGTCCTTTATTTTAGCGGAAGATTTTTTGGAGGGATCACCAGCTGCTTTAATACTTGGAGATAATATATTTTATGGAAATGAACTTGTTACTTTGCTAAAAGAAGCCAATGAAACTTTTGAAAAATCGACTGTTTTTGCCTATAAAGTTAAAGATCCTGAAAGATATGGGGTTATTACTTTTAATAAAGAAGGCTTGGCACAATCTATAGAGGAAAAACCAAGATTTCCAAAAAGTAATTATGTAGTAACTGGAGTTTATTTTTATGATTCAAAAGTAGTTGAATATTCAAAATCCTTAAAACCTTCAAAAAGAGGTGAATTAGAGATAACTGATTTAAACCAAATTTATTTAAATAAAGGCCAGCTAAATGTTAAATTAATGGGCAGAGGACTAGCTTGGTTGGATACAGGTACATTTGATTCCTTAAATGAAGCATCTGTTTTTATAAAAACATTAGAACAAAGACAGGGAATGAAAGTTGGCTCACCAGAAGAAGTGGCTTGGAGGCAAGAATGGATTAACGATAGTGATTTAAAGCTTTTGGCTAAACCATTAAAAAAAAGTGGATATGGAAAATATCTAATTGATATAATAAAAAATTGACTCTATCCAATAGTTTATAATATTTAATTAATATGAAACAAGAAGAATTATATTTAAGTAATGGTCAGTTATTAGAAGGCGCCTTAGTTATAAAACCAGAAATTTATAATGACTCGAGAGGATTTTTTTTTGAATCATGGAACCAAAGAAAATTTAATTTAATTGTTGGGAAATCAATTGAATTTGTACAGGACAACCAATCCTATTCAAAAAAAGGTGTTTTAAGGGGGTTGCATTTTCAAACACGACCAAATCAGCAAGCTAAACTAGTAAGATGTACAAAAGGGGAAATTTTTGATGTAATTGTTGATATAAGAAAAGATTCTCCTACCTTTTCAAAGTGGTATGGTTTAAATTTATCGGCTCAAAATAATATTCAACTTTGGATCCCTTCCGGATTTGCTCATGGATTTTATACTTTGAGTGAAGGTGCAGAGATAAATTATAAAATATCAAATTACTGGGCTTTTGATTCTGAAAGAACCATACGTTGGGATGATCCCAAAATCAATATTAAATGGCCCACTTTAGAAGAGAATAATCCTCTAGTTTCTGAAAAGGATAAAAAAGGTAAATATTTATTTGATATTCCTAAACAAGAACTTTTTTAATGAAAATTTTAGTTACTGGTTCGAGAGGTCAATTAGGAAGAGCGATATTAAGTCATTTTGATTACTTTATTAAATCAAAAAATATAAAAATAATTAGAGCAACTAAGGATGACTTTAATTTACTTTATCCAGAAAGGTGCGAATTTTTTTTAAAAAAAGTTAAGCCTGACCTTGTAATTAATACAGCTGCCTACACCCAAGTCGATAATGCTGAGGTTGAACAAGAAGTGGCAAGAATGATAAATAGTTGCGGACCTAGAATTATTTCAAAAACACTTGCAAATATTGGAGGAAAACTTCTCCACTTTAGTACTGACTATGTTTTTAGAGGTAATCAAGATTCACCTCATAAAACAAATCAACCAAGAGAACCTTTGAATTTTTATGGTAAAACGAAAGCTATGGGGGAACAAGCTGTTGAAGATATTCTTTTCCCTTTAGATAGAGGTTATATTTTGAGAACAAGTTGGCTTATGGGGCCAATTGGTCATAATTTTGCCCTAACTATGATGAATCTTTTTGATAATAAAGAAAGTGATATTAAGGTAGTTGCTGATCAGTTGGGTTCTCCCACAAGCACTTTATATCTTGCGAAAGTATGTTGGGAGATTGTTCAAAAAGTATTAAATAACCAAGAAGTTCCAAAAATAATGCATTGGAGTGATGAAGGAATAACTAGTTGGTACTATATTGCATTAGCGATAAGAGATTTAAGTTTCGAGAAAAGTTTAATAAAAAAAAAGCCCAATATAATTCCTATTCTGTCCCAAGAATTTAAAACTCTTGCAAATAGACCTAAATATTCTGTTCTCGAAACCTCTTCAACTAGTGAAGCTTTGGGAATTAAAAATATTTTTTGGAAAAAGAATATTAACGATTTTTTAGATATAAGAAAAAAATATCTTGATTCAAATTATATTATCTAAATGAAATCGATTTTCGACAATGATATTAAGAATGTATTAATCACTGGTGGTGCAGGTTTTATAGGTGGTAATTTAGTCAGGAAATTATTAAAAGAAAGTAATGCTAATATCTATAATTTGGATAAGTTAAGTTACTGTAGTGATCCTGATTTTCAGATTAAATCCAAACCAACTCAATTTGATTCATACAAAAATAGATATTTCTTTCTTAATATTGATTTGTCATCTCGAGAGGATACTGAGTTGGCAATAAAAAATGTAAATCCTGATTTAGTAATACATTTAGCTGCTGAAAGTCATGTTGATAGATCAATAGATTCACCGCAATTTTTTATTCAAAGTAACATAGTCGGAACATTCAATTTACTAGAAGCTTCAAAGAATCATTGGGATAATTTATCTGAAAGTAGAAAAAAAATTTTTAGATTTCACCATATTAGTACTGATGAGGTTTTTGGTACTTTAGGGGAGCATGGTTACTTTAACGAAAGTACTGCTTACAATCCAAGAAGCCCCTATTCCGCTTCAAAAGCCTCAAGCGATCATTTAGTGAGATCATGGAATGAAACTTATGGATTACCAACATTAATAACTAATTGTAGTAATAATTACGGACCATTCCAGTTTCCAGAAAAGCTAATACCATTGGCTATCTTGAAAGGTATAAAAAAAGAAGAAATACCACTTTATGGTCATGGGAACAATATTAGAGATTGGATTTACGTTGAAGATCATCTTGATGCTATTTTATTAGTACTCAATCAAGGAATTGTGGGAAATACTTATTGTGTGGGTGGTGGAGAGGAGAAGACTAATAAAGAAGTTCTTATATTAGTCTGTCAACTTTTAAGAAAACATTTAGATTCAAATTTTGACTACACTAAATTAATTAGGTATGTGACTGATCGTCCAGGCCATGACTTTAGATATGCTATTGATTCTTTTAAAATTAGAAATGATTTAGGCTGGAAGCCTAAATATTCTTTTGAAATTGGATTAGAAAATACATTTTTATGGTATTTAAATAATTTAAATTGGACCAAAAAAATGCTAATTAATTCAAGTTATAATTCTAATAGATTAGGCTTAAGGAGCTAATTTAATTTTTTATTAATTAACTTACAAATTCTATTAACTTCTCTTTTGGCTAAATCTGGATATAGGGGAAGACACAAAATTCTGTTAGCTAAATTCTCCGCATTTGATAAGGAACCTCTAGAATTTTTTGAAAATTTCTCATAAGCAATTGTTTTTGTTATTAAAGGATAAAAATATCTCCTCGCGAATATATTATTACTTTTAAGAAATTCATATAATTCATCTCTCGAAACTCTGCAGCTTTTTAAAATTTGAATTGGCAAGTATGAGTAATTATATTTAACATTTTTTCCAATTTTGAAGAATTTTAATCCAGAAATATGATTTAAGTTATTAAAATACAATTCAGTTAAGTATTTTCTTTTTCTAATTACTTTTTCTACGTAACTTATCTGAACTAATCCTAAAGCAGAATTAATTTCACTCATCTTAGCATTTATTCCAATTTCATTGATGTTTGCTTCACTTGCAAAACCAAAGTTTTTTAGCTGATTAATATATTCGGTTCTTTTTTGATTATTGCTAATAATAGCCCCGCCCTCGAATGTGTTAAAAACTTTAGTTGCATGAAAACTTAATATAGATAAATCTCCATAATTTAAGATATTTTTGTTATTGATTTCAACGCCGAATGCATGAGCTGCATCATAAATTAGTTTAAGATTATATTTTTTTGCAATCAATTCCAATTTACTAACATTACAAGGGATTCCATAGCAATGAACTGCTAAAATTGCTGATGTATTTTCAGTAATGCATTCCTCTATTTT
>FUFK010052683.1_pt1 | contig 14413 bp, 8 predicted proteins | sample 1021851 | NCBI WGS metagenome assembly FUFK01 (sample SAMEA51879418, study PRJEB19060) | metagenome | reverse complement strand
TAATGCACCATTTCTTATTGCTTCATGAATGTATCTCTTGTCTTTAACAACAGATGGCGTAATGGTTTTACTTGTCATTGGTTCTCCTTTGAATAGGTGTTGAGTTGATTGCGTCTAGAGATATATGGTTCATGCGGTTTTCTTTACACAGATAGTTAAAGATACCTCTGGTGTCATAAATCTTGCTGACATGTATTGACTGATGAGACAAACATTTGAGTGATCTGAACCTCCTATCAGAGTTAAAATAATGCTCTAGTTCACCTCTGTCATGATGAGGTGTGTTAGGTAATAACAAATGAGTGTGATGGGGACAGTCATGCCTGTTTTTACCTTTACCTTTTTCATGAAANTAATAAAGATTTGGTAGAGCGTTTCCNNAATTATTTATCTTCCTTACCCCNAANAGGTTTCTTAAGATGCGTTTGTTNANTTGTCTTGTATCAGCAACNATCTCATCTATATCTGCATATCTCTTTCTCATCCACTTGTCATAGTTAGTTTCATCTACACAACTAAATCCTTTTTTCTCTCGTGTTTGTTTGAAGTATTGGTCTAGTGTTAATGAGCTTACTTTTACATCACCTTTTGGTTCTGTAGTTTCGTACTGGTAAGAAGTAGAACCATGGTGAGGTATTGATGTGACATCTTTACCAGACCTNANTTTTTTGTTGTAGTTATCNTCTAAGTCATTTGCTCTNACCTTGTCATCTGGATTGATGTATTTAAAAGTAATCATCCACTGAGGTTTAAACCCAAGTGCAAGTTCTTTTGCAACGTAGATGAAGTTTTCTAAAACATATTGNANTTCATTATGAGTTAGTCCTTTANCACTGAGGGGACTTTCTAGTCTGAAGTAGTTGTTAAANAACCANTCAACTAAAAACTGACTGCGTGTTGCAGCATCTTTGTAGNCNGAGGATATCAAGTGCCACATNTNTGTGAGATCTTGTCTGTCCTTNTGATCTATAAGTGGTAATAATCTATGAAAGTTTTGTTGTGTCATGTTTCCATCAATGGATCCTTACTACAGCAAGTGCAGTATTGGTTTATTGCTAAGTGGAACGGTATTCGGTTTCTCTAAAACACACTGTTGTTCCTATATGTCTTACGCAGTTGTCTCTAATGTCAGTAAAGACATTTGTATTTAGTAAGAAAAGTAAGAAGTTTCTTAGAAAGACATGTTTATTTATAAGAAAAGTAAGAAGTNTCTTAGTTTTGGTTTACAAATCAACATAAACTTATAGTCCGCAATCTAAGAGCGTANTTGCAGCGTGAGTTTGAACGCTCTACCCCATTAAAAAAGGCATAAATCTTAAAACGCGGAGTATTTACTCTTCAAATACGCCATTTTTCTATGAAATACGCTCTGTTTTGCTCTAGTTGCTGTGAAATTATTGATTGTCATGCACCACTCCGCTCCTTTTTCCGCGTAGGTTTCGTGTAAATGTCACCTCATGGTCTTGCTGTTTTGTACTTCTGCACTAATCCTCATACTTTAAAAACACCAAGTTTCTTTCATGGCACTTAACTGTGAACTTGTTTGCTATGCACTGTTGTAGATATTGCAACGTTGGTTTNAACTCATTCGTAATCTCATCATGTAAGACAAGACCNATNCGTCTGCCAATCATTTCTATCTCNCTATCCATNCGAAACAATCCTTGTTTACCTTTACGCTGACTACCTACCTTCATGATTATCGGTTTGTAGATTTTCTTGTCATAGTTGCTTGCTTTAACTAGTCTTTTCATGTTTGTCATCATGACTTCTACTCTGCTGTAGAACTGGTCTAGATCTTTTACATTGCATAAGTCTCTTGGATCATCAGTGTATTTCTCAGCAGACATGATGTATGGAATGTCATTTAAGAAGAGGTCTACCATATTCTTATCTTGTCTATATTCATCCATTTCAATGCCACAGGAATGGTGCAGTGAAAATTTATCTCTTGCCATACCAATATGATTTACTAATGCGTTCTCTATACTTTCAAGATTATCTTTGCTGAGATCGTATCCTATAACCCGTCTGTTNTCATATGCAGCAGCAAGAATATTAGTTCCTCTGCCACATGTGTTGTCACATACCAACTCATGCTCTTTGGTGAAATACTTTACGAACCATCTGGAATGTTCTGGAAGCATTGTGTAGTTGTTGAGTTGTGATACACCAAAGTTTGCACTGCACTTCTTCTTTCTAAGGTTTTCATCATGNGACACCATCATNCAAATATCATTTAACTTGTCTGCTTTACGATCAAATCTCATTACGCTTTTAGGAGTATCAACTTCTTCTTTTGTAAGTACATATTCACGTTTCCACTCCTTGCTCCTTAACTTGAGATTTGCCATTATCAATGCTCTGTTAAAGGTAGTNGTCTCTCCAGAATTTAATATCCTCGCTACCTCACGTTGGATGTCTTCTGGTTGTTTAGATAACTTCACCATATACATCATCTGCTCTGCAAACTTGCTTTCCCCTAGCAGTTCTTGGACGTCTGGTAATAGATTTGCAACTTGTTTTTTGTAGGAGTAGATCCTTCTGGATATGCCAAGTTGCGTTGCTAACTGTTTATTTGTAATGCCTTGTCCTTGATACTGGTTTGATCCAACAACTGCTTTCTTGCCTAGTTTGATTAGTATTTGTTCTCTTAGGACAATGTTTTGTGCTTCTTGTATAGCATTAAGTTTCTTGGAACATAAGTTCTCTGATACCTCAACAAGTTGATTGATTAAGTCATCATTCTCTCTGACAACTGCAGGGATGGTTGTTCTCTCTAAGAGCTTGTATGCACCTAACCGATGTGATCCAGATAGAAGAATAAACTTATCATCTTGTTTTGCTACATGTATNGGATGNAGTAATCCTATTGTTTCTATTGATTGTGATATCTCTTCTACTTTTCCTTCATCAGTTTTTCTAAGNCNNTTGATAACTTTAATGTCATCAACTCTTATCTCTACTGGTTGCATCTGGTTCNGTGTGTCNGTGACATTTACACATCACCATAGGTGTGGAAACTGNTTTCGCAACCACTAAGTACAAGAATACCTATCCAACAAGATCTAATACTCTTCCATCATCATCAACAAGTCTGTGTCTTAGTCCAGTTCTGTTTGATCTATTCTCTGCAGTTCTNTATGCATCTGCTTCATGGTGTTTTGTCTGATAATGTTTCCACTTCTTGAACTGATCCTGATANTGNATATGNACTNTAACCATGGTTGTNTGAATGNAGTTACTGATATACAAGACCATGGTAATGCTTTTTTAAAATTTAATACTTACCTATCCAAAATCTTCTGCATTTAATGGATCATAAAGTCTGTGTTTACCAAGTCCTTTAGTTAGTTCTTTAGATCTCATCTGAACTGTGATATGACTGTATGTCCTTTCAATGTAAGTTAGTGATGTTCCTGCATTAAGTGCAATGTCATAGATATCTACTCCTCTTCTGATTGCTTCAGTGATGTAAAAATGTCTTGCTGAGTAGTTGGTGATTTTTCTTCCATTTAGTTGAATGACACCATCTTTATCTGCTCCTTCCATTACTTTGTATAGTCTCTTTTTCCATGCAACATCTGTTGTAGGAACATTCTGGTTGAGGACACTGTTTGTTAGACGAGGAAATACATACTTATCACTGTTAGGTTCTACGTTAATTCCAAACTCTCTATACCATTTGATAAGTCTTGCTATTTGAGGTGCGATAGGTGCAATGATATCTCTTGATTTTCCTGTTTTTGAGTTGGTTGCAGGGATGTGAACTAATCTATTGATTTCTTTTCCTTTCTTATCATCACTGGGATTGATAGAAATGTCTTTCCACTTAAGACCTAGCATTTCTTTTGGTCTGCATCCCATGTAATGAGACATGGTATAGACCAAACCATACACCCTACGTTTGATCTTCTCTTTGTCATCAATACCTTTCTCATTGCAATACTTGTAGTTGATCCACTTGGTGATAGCAGTAAACTCTTCAGCACTAATCACATCTCTTGATGGTTTTTCTTCTCTGTTCGTCTTTAGATATTCAAAGATTGGAACTTCATTAGTAGTAATGTATTTCTCTTTCACCGCTACGTCCTTATACATTTTCTTTACAGCAGCGATAGTGTGATTGATTGTGTAGTTAGTGCGTGTAAATCCATTATCTTTTTTCTTTGACTGGATAAAGAGTCCGAACTCTATACCTAGTTCTGTAGGGATGTCTTCTAACTTCGTATTAGTATGTCCTTTCTCTTGCATGAAGTCTTCCCAGTGTTTGATGTGATTGCATAATGCATCAAATGATCTAGGAGTAATACCTTGATGTGGGGTGTTAGTCAGATATCTTCTTCTTTTGTTTTGGTATAGAGCAACTAACTCTTTTGTTGTTATGGATTGATGCCTCACACCTATATTGATACGTCCTATCTTTTCACTGTAGATCTGTTCTGCCATTGTCATTGCTTGCAGACGGTTAGTCGTCTTCAGCGATTTAGTCCAGTGCGTCTGTGACTTAGGATCGTAGATCCTGATGTAATATCCTTTCTTCTTAGTCCTGTTGTCTCTATAGATGTAGACGTTGTCCTTACCTAAGACAAACTCTTTATCAAGGAACATTCTGTTTGCATTACCCTGTTCCTCTATTAGTTTTTTACGCTTATCGTTCTCATTAATGGCATCAAGTGCTTGTAGCACCGCCATAATTTGTTTGATGTCCTTACCACCTTTTACTAGATCCGTAATGGCATCTATATCTTCTATTTCTGGTGGTGTCATTACAAGCTCTTAAATACTGAACCATGGGGGATCACTTTTCACCTTGTCTTCACCTAAAAAATGAAAAACAATCCTTTTGTTATCAGTATTATATCACGTTTTTCACCTAGNATCAACCTAGGTCATAGTCTTTGTTATCCCTTGGTATCACTAGAAGACGCTAGTAAAAACACCAAAAGTCGTCTCTAATAGTGAGTTCCGACTTTCCTGACGACCACAGGTGTCATAACNATATCACCCAAACTTTCACCTAAGCGTGTTGACATTCGCTGTCTGAATAATAGTTATTTGTAGAGATTAAGTATANCGCATGTAATCCATTGTCGTAAGTAAGATTTGCCAATATTCTGTGCGGTTTACATGCAACCTATTTTGCATTTTTTTCATATCAGATTTTTTTTTATTCAACTGCAAATGAAAATGCGTTTTCTATTTCAAGGGCGAGAGCAAGACTTTGTAGGTTATGGTTGTTTGGAATTTTAGTTTTACCCCTCCTAATGGTTAGGTGCTTNGGTGACCTCGTACTGTTTCACTCATCCTTTTTGTCATACAACATCTTGTTATCTAATACTTCCTGACTAGCAGTCCCACCTATCGGCATCTGCCTGTCTGCTCTTGGATTATTGAAGACCAGATCTTTAATGAATGTTTTNAACCNNTTTATCTTTCGNTTTNCCATTTCATTTGATGGGTTTTAGATGATTGTTTCTAACTAACTTNCCGAGATAATCTTTTGGTGATGTTCTTGCTTTCTTTGCATCTAAGACAAGGATGTCATAGTCAAAGTTTTCAATGTCTACTTTTTTCATTCAGTAGCACCTACTAATGTTTGTTTATGAAACTTAAGTAGATCTGGATACTTCTTTTCTAGTCCTATCTCTAATAGTTCATTTGCAAGTGATGATGCTTTCTTGTTTTGTTCCAAAGCACCATTTCTTATTGCTTCATGTATGTATCTTTTGTCTTTAACAACAGATAGCGTAATGGTTTTACTTGTCATTGGTTCTCCTTTGAATAGGTGTTGAGTTGATTGCGTCTAGAGATATATGGTTCATGCGGTTTTCTTTACACAGATAGTTAAAGATACCTCTAGTGTCATAAATCTTGCTGACATGTATTGACTGATGAGACAAACATTTGAGTGATCTGAACCTCCTATCAGAGTTAAAATAATGCTCTAGTTCACCTCTGTCATGATGAGGTGTGTTAGGTAATAACAAATGAGTGTGATGGGGACAGTCATGCCTGTTTTTACCTTTACCTTTTTCATGAAAATAATAAAGATTTGGTAGAGCGTTTCCAGAATTATTTATCTTCCTTACCCCAAACAGGTTTCTTAAGATGCGTTTGTTTACTTGTCTTGTATCAGCAACTATCTCATCTATATCTGCATATCTCTTTCTCATCCACTTGTCATAGTTAGTTTCATCTACACAACTAAATCCTTTTTTCTCTCGTGTTTGTTTGAAGTATTGGTCTAGTGTTAATGAGCTTACTTTTACATCACCTTTTGGTTCTGTAGTTTCGTACTGGTAAGAAGTAGAACCATGGTGAGGTATTGATGTGACATCTTTACCAGACCTTAGTTTTTTGTTGTAGTTATCGTCTAAGTCATTTGCTCTGACCTTGTCATCTGGATTGATGTATTTAAAAGTAATCATCCACTGAGGTTTAAACCCAAGTGCAAGTTCTTTTGCAACGTAGATGAAGTTTTCTAAAACATATTGCAGTTCATTATGAGTTAGTCCTTTAGCACTGAGGGGACTCTCTAGTCTGAAGTAGTTGTTAAACAACCAGTCAACTAAAAACTGACTGCGTGTTGCAGCATCTTTGTAGACCGAGGATATCAAGTGCCACATGTTTGTGAGATCTTGTCTGTCCTTGTGATCTATAAGTGGTAATAATCTATGAAAGTTTTGTTGTGTCATGTTCCCATCAATGGATCCTTACTACAGCAAGTGCAGTATTGGTTTATTGCTAAGTGGAACGGTATTCGGTTTCTCTAAAACACACTGTTGTTCCTATATGTCTTACGCAGTCGTCTCTAATGTCAGTAAAGACATTTGTATTTAGTAAGAAAAGTAAGAAGTTTCTTAGAAAGACATGTTTATTTATAAGAAAAGTAAGAAGTTTCTTAGTTTTGGTTTACAAATCAACATAAACTTATAGTCCGCAATCTAAGAGCGTAGTTGCAGCGTGAGTTTGAACGCTCTACCCCATTAAAAAAGGCATAAATCTTAAAACGCGGAGTATTTACTCTTCAAATACGCCATTTTTCTATGAAATACGCTCTGTTTTGCTCTAGTTGCTCTGAAATTATTGATTGTCATGCACCATTCCGCTCCTTTTTCCGCGTAGGTTTCGTGTAAATGTCACCTCATGGTCTTGCTGTTTTGTACTTCTGCACTAATCCTCATACTTTAAAAACACCAAGTTTCTTTCATGGCACTTAACTGTGAACTTGTTTGCTATGCACTGTTGTAGATATTGCAACGTTGGTTTTAACTCATTCGTAATCTCATCATGTAAGACAAGACCGATACGTCTGCCAATCATTTCTATCTCACTATCCATACGAAACAATCCTTGTTTACCTTTACGCTGACTACCTACCTTCATGATTATCGGTTTGTAGATTTTCTTGTCATAGTTGCTTGCTTTAACTAGTCTTTTCATGTTTGTCATCATGACTTCTACTCTGCTGTAGAACTGGTCTAGATCTTTTACATTGCATAAGTCTCTTGGATCATCAGTGTATTTCTCAGCAGACATGATGTATGGAATGTCATTTAAGAAGAGGTCTACCATATTCTTATCTTGTCTATATTCATCCATTTCAATGCCACAGGAATGGTGCAGTGAAAATTTATCTCTTGCCATACCAATATGATTTACTAATGCGTTCTCTATACTTTCAAGATTATCTTTGCTGAGATCGTATCCTATAACCCGTCTGTTCTCATATGCAGCAGCAAGAATATTAGTTCCTCTGCCACATGTGTTGTCACATACCAACTCATGCTCTTTGGTGAAATACTTTACGAACCATCTGGAATGTTCTGGAAGCATTGTGTAGTTGTTGAGTTGTGATACACCAAAGTTTGCACTGCACTTCTTCTTTCTAAGGTTTTCATCATGAGACACCATCATGCAAATATCATTTAACTTGTCTGCTTTACGATCAAATCTCATTACGCTTTTAGGAGTATCAACTTCTTCTTTTGTAAGTACATATTCACGTTTCCACTCCTTGCTCCTTAACTTGAGATTTGCCATTATCAATGCTCTGTTAAAGGTAGTTGTCTCTCCAGAATTTAATATCCTCGCTACCTCACGTTGGATGTCTTCTGGTTGTTTAGATAACTTCACCATATACATCATCTGCTCTGCAAACTTGCTTTCCCCTAGCAGTTCTTGGACGTCTGGTAATAGATTTGCAACTTGTTTTTTGTAGGAGTAGATCCTTCTGGATATGCCAAGTTGCGTTGCTAACTGTTTATTTGTAATGCCTTGTCCTTGATACTGGTTTGATCCAACAACTGCTTTCTTGCCTAGTTTGATTAGTATTTGTTCTCTTAAAACAATGTTTTGTGCTTCCTGTATAGCATTAAGTTTCTTGGAACATAAGTTCTCTGATACCTCAACAAGTTGATTGATTAAGTCATCATTCTCTCTGACAACTGCAGGGATGGTTGTTCTCTCTAGGAGCTTGTATGCACCTAACCNATGTGATCCAGATAGAAGAATAAACTTTTCATCTTGTTTTGCTACATGTATGGGATGGAGTAATCCTATTGTTTCTATTGATTGTGATATCTCTTCTACTTTTCCTTCATCAGTTTTTCTAAGTCTATTGATAACTTTAATGTCATCAACTCTTATCTCTACTGGTTGCATCTGGTTCTGTGTGTCTGTGACATTTACACATCACCTTAGGTGTGGAAACTGATTTCGCAACCACTAAGTACAAGAATACCTATCCAACAAGATCTAATACTCTTCCATCATCATCAACAAGTCTGTGTCTTAGTCCAGTTCTGTTTGATCTATTCTCTGCAGTTCTNTATGCATCTGCTTCATGGTGTTTTGTCTGATAATGTTTCCACTTCTTGAACTGATCCTGATACTGGATATGAACTTTAACCATGGTTGTGTGAATGTAGTTCTGATATACAAGACCATGGTAATGCTTTTTTAAAATTTAATACTTACCTATCCAAAATCTTCTGCATTTAATGGATCATAAAGTCTGTGTTTACCNAGTCCNTTAGTTAGTTCTTTAGATCTCATCTGAACTGTGATATGACTGTATGTCCTTTCAATGTAAGTTAGTGATGTCCCTGCATTAAGTGCAATGTCATAGATATCTACTCCTCTTCTGATTGCTTCAGTGATGTAAAAATGTCTTGCTGAGTAGTTGGTGATTTTTCTTCCATTTAGTTGAATGACACCATCTTTATCTGCTCCTTCCATTACTTTGTATAGTCTCTTTTTCCATGCAACATCTGTTGTAGGAACATTCTGGTTGAGGACACTGTTTGTTAGACGAGGAAATACATACTTATCACTGTTAGGTTCTACGTTAATTCCAAACTCTCTATACCATTTGATAAGTCTTGCTATTTGAGGTGCGATAGGTGCAATGATATCTCTTGATTTTCCTGTTTTTGAGTTGGTTGCAGGGATGTGAACTAATCTATTGATTTCTTTTCCTTTCTTATCATCACTGGGATTGATAGAAATGTCTTTCCACTTAAGACCTAGCATTTCTTTTGGTCTGCATCCCATGTAATGAGACATGGTATAGACCAAACCATACACCCTACGTTTGATCTTCTCTTTGTCATCAATACCTTTCTCATTGCAATACTTGTAGTTGATCCACTTGGTGATAGCAGTAAACTCTTCAGCACTAATAACATCTCTTGATGGTTTTTCTTCTCTGTTCGTCTTTAGATATTCAAAGATTGGAACTTCATTAGTAGTAATGTATTTCTCTTTCACNGCTACGTCCTTATACATTTTCTTNACAGCAGCGATNGTGTGATTGATTGTGTAGTTAGTGCGTGTAAATCCATTATCTTTTTTCTTTGACTGGATAAAGAGTCCGAACTCTATACCTAGTTCTGTAGGGATGTCTTCTAACTTCGTATTAGTATGTCCTTTCTCTTGCATGAAGTCTTCCCAGTGTTTGATGTGATTGCATAATGCATCAAATGATCTAGGNGTAATACCTTGATGTGGGGTGTTAGTCAGNTATCTTCTTCTTTTGTTTTGGTATANAGCAACTAACTCTTTTGTTGTTATGGATTGATGCCTCACACCTATATTGATACGTCCTATCTTTTCACTGTAGATCTGTTCTGCCATTGTCATTGCTTGCAGACGGTTAGTCGTCTTCAGCGATTTAGTCCAGTGCGTCTGTGACTTAGGATCGTAGATCCTGATGTAATATCCTTTCTTCTTAGTCCTGTTGTCTCTATAGATGTAGACGTTGTCCTTACCTAAGACAAACTCTTTATCAAGGAACATTCTGTTTGCATTACCCTGTTCCTCTATTAGTTTTTTACGCTTATCGTTCTCATTAATGGCATCAAGTGCTTGTAGCACCGCCATAATTTGTTTGATGTCCTTACCACCTTTTACTAGATCCGTAATGGCATCTATATCTTCTATTTCTGGTGGTGTCATTACAAGCTCTTAAATACTGAACCATGGGGGATCACTTTTCACCTTGTCTTCACCTAAAAAATGAAAAACAATCCTTTTGTTATCAGTATTATATCACGTTTTTCACCTAGGATCAACCTAGGTCATAGTCTTTGTTATCCGTTGGTATCACTAGAAGACGCTAGTAAAAACACCAAAAGTCGTCTCTAATAGTGAGTTCCGACTTTCCTGACGACCACAGGTGTCATAACAATATCACCCAAACTTTCACCTAAGCGTGTTGACATTCGCTGTCTGAATAATAGTTATTTGTAGGATTAAGTATAACGCATGTAATCCATTGTCGTAAGTAAGATTTGCCAATATTCTGTGCGGTTTACATGCAACCTATTTTGCATTTTTTTCATATCAGATTTTTTTTTATTCAACTGCAAATGAAAATGCGTTTTCTATTTCAAGGGCGAGAGCAAGACTTTGTAGGTTATGGTTGTTTGGAATTTTAGTTTTACCCCTCCTAATGGTTAGGTGCTTAGGTGACCTCGTACTGTTTCACTCATCCTTTTTGTCATACAACATCTTGTTATCTAATACTTCCTGACTAGCAGTCCCACCTATCGGCATCTGCCTGTCTGCTCTTGGATTATTGAAGACCAGATCTTTAATGAATGTTTTGAACCGCTTTATCTTTCGCTTTTCCATTTCATTTGATGGGTTTTAGATGATTGTTTCTAACCAACTTGCCAAGATAATCTTTTGGTGATGTTCGTGCTTTCTTTGCATCTAGAACAAGGATGTCATAATCAAAGTTTTCAATATCAACCTTTTTCATTCAGCAGCACCTACTAATGTTTGTTTATGAAACTTAAGTAGATCTGGATACTTCTTTTCTAGTCCTATCTCTAATAGTTCATTTGCAAGTGATGATGCTTTCTTGTTTTGTTCCAAAGCACCATTTCTTATTGCTTCATGAATGTATCTCTTGTCTTTAACAACAGATAGCGTAATGGTTTTACTTGTCATTGGTTCTCCTTTGAATAGGTGTTGAGTTGATTGCGTCTAGAGATATATGGTTCATACGATTTTCTTTACACAGATAGTTAAAGATACCTCTAGTGTCATAAATCTTGCTGACATGTATTGACTGATGAGACAAACATTTGAGTGATCTGAACCTCCTATCAGAGTTAAAATAATGCTCTAGTTCACCTCTGTCATGATGAGGTGTGTTAGGTAATAACAAATGAGTGTGATGGGGACAGTCATGCCTGTTTTTACCTTTACCTTTTTCATGAAAATAATAAAGATTTGGTAGAGCGTTTCCGAAATTATTTATCTTCCTTACCCCAAACAGGTTTCTTAAGATGCGTTTGTTTACTTGTCTTGTATCAGCAACTATCTCATCTATATCTGCATATCTCTTTCTCATCCACTTGTCATAGTTAGTTTCATCTACACAACTAAATCCTTTTTTCTCTCGTGTTTGTTTGAAGTATTGGTCTAGTGTTAATGAGCTTACTTTTACATCACCTTTTGGTTCTGTAGTTCTGTACGAGTAAGAAGTTGAACCATGGTGAGGTATTGATGTGACATCTTTACCAGACCTTAGTTTTTTGTTGTAGTTATCGTCTAAGTCATTTGCTCTGACCTTGTCATCTGGATTGATGTATTTAAAAGTAATCATCCACTGAGGTTNAAACCCAAGTGCAAGTTCTTTTGCAACGTAGATGAAGTTTTCTAAAACATATTGNANTTCATTATGAGTTAGTCCTTTANCACTGAGGGGANTTTCTAGTCTGAAGTAGTTGTTAAANAACCANTCAACTAAAAACTGACTGCGTGTTGCAGCATCTTTGTAGACNGAGGATATCAAGTGCCACATGTGTGTGAGNTCTTGTCTGTCNTTGTGATCTATAAGTGGTAATAATCTATGAAAGTTTTGTTGTGTCATGTATCCATCAATGGATCCTTACTACAGCAAGTGCAGTATTGGTTTATTGCTAAGTGGAACGGTATTCGGTTTCTCTAAAACACACTGTTGTTCCTATATGTCTTACGCAGTTGTCTCTAATGTCAGTAAAGACATTTGTATTTAGTAAGAAAAGTAAGAAGTTTCTTAGAAAGACATGTTTATTTATAAGAAAAGTAAGAAGTTTCTTAGTTTTGGTTTACATATCAACATAAACTCATGCTCTGCAATCTAAGAGCGTAGTTGCAGCGTGAGTTTGAACGCTCTACACCATTTAAAAAGGGTTAAATCTTAAAACGCGGAGTNTTTACTCNNCANATACGNCATTTTTCTATGAAATACGCNCTGTTTTGCTCTAGTTGCTNTGAAATTATTGATTGTCATGCACCACTCCGCTCCTTTTTCCGCGTAGGTTTCGTGTAAATGTCACCTCATGGTCTTGCTGTTTTGTACTTCTGCACTAATCNTCATACTTTAAAAACACCAAGTTTCTTTCATGGCACTTAACTGTGAACTTGTTTGCTATGCACTGTTGTAGATATTGCAACGTTGGTTTCAACTCATTCGTAATCTCATCATGTAAGACAAGACCAATCCGTCTGCCAATCATTTCTATCTCGCTATCCATCCGAAACAATCCTTGTTTACCTTTACGCTGACTACCTACCTTCATGATTATCGGTTTGTAGATTTTCTTGTCATAGTTGCTTGCTTTAACTAGTCTTTTCATGTTTGTCATCATGACTTCTACTCTGCTGTAGAACTGGTCTAGATCTTTTACATTGCATAAGTCTCTTGGATCATCAGTGTATTTCTCAGCAGACATGATGTATGGAATGTCATTTAAGAAGAGGTCTACCATATTCTTATCTTGTCTATATTCATCCATTTCAATGCCACAGGAATGGTGCAGTGAAAATTTATCTCTTGCCATACCAATATGATTTACTAATGCGTTCTCTATACTTTCAAGATTATCTTTGCTGAGATCGTATCCTATAACCCGTCTGTTCTCATATGCAGCAGCAAGAATATTAGTTCCTCTGCCACATGTGTTGTCACATACCAACTCATGCTCTTTGGTGAAATACTTTACGAACCATCTGGAATGTTCTGGAAGCATTGTGTAGTTGTTGAGTTGTGATACACCAAAGTTTGCACTGCACTTCTTCTTTCTAAGGTTTTCATCATGGGACACCATCATACAAATATCATTTAACTTGTCTGCTTTACGATCAAATCTCATTACGCTTTTAGGAGTATCAACTTCTTCTTTTGTAAGTACATATTCACGTTTCCACTCCTTGCTCCTTAACTTGAGATTTGCCATTATCAATGCTCTGTTAAAGGTAGTTGTCTCTCCAGAATTTAATATCCTCGCTACCTCACGTTGGATGTCTTCTGGTTGTTTAGATAACTTCACCATATACATCATCTGCTCTGCAAACTTGCTTTCCCCTAGCAGTTCTTGGACGTCTGGTAATAGATTTGCAACTTGTTTTTTGTAGGAGTAGATCCTTCTGGATATGCCAAGTTGTGTTGCTAACTGTTTATTTGTAATGCCTTGTCCTTGATACTGGTTTGATCCAACAACNGCTTTCTTNCCNANNTTGATTAGTATTTGTTCTCNTANAACAATGTTTTGTGCTTCCTGTATAGCATTAAGTTTCTTGGAACATAAGTTCTCTGATACCTCAACAAGTTGATTGATTAAGTCATCATTCTCTCTGACAACTGCAGGGATGGTTGTTCTCTCTAAGAGCTTGTATGCACCTAACCGATGTGATCCAGATAGAAGAATAAACTTATCATCTTGTTTTGCTACATGTATGGGATGGAGTAATCCTATTGTTTCTATTGATTGTGATATCTCTTCTACTTTTCCTTCATCAGTTTTTCTAAGTCTATTGATAACTTTAATGTCATCAACTCTTATCTCTACTGGTTGCATCTGGTTCTGTGTGTCTGTGACATTTACACATCACCATAGGTGTGGAAACTGGTTTC
>FUFK010805009.1_pt1 | contig 14414 bp, 8 predicted proteins | sample 1021851 | NCBI WGS metagenome assembly FUFK01 (sample SAMEA51879418, study PRJEB19060) | metagenome | reverse complement strand
CCGCGCCGGCGTCAGCCTGGTCACCGCCGGGGCGCTGCTGCCGGGCTTTCCCGCCGGTGTGCGCCGCCGCATGAGCCGGCGCCTGGCGGCGCGCGGCGTGGACCTGTACAGCCACACACCGGTGCGGCAGGTGCAGGCGCAACGCCTGCTCAGCGATGACCGCGAGCTGCCGCACGATTTTCTGCTCTGGTGCACCGGCGTGCAGGCCCCCTCCTGGCTGTCGGACAGCGGTCTGCCCTGCGACGACCAGGGCTTCGTGCGTGTCAACGATACCCTGCAAAGCCCGGCGGACGCCCGGGTGTTCGCCGCCGGCGACTGCGCCGCCTTTCCCGGGGGCCTGCCCAAGGCCGGCGTGTACGCGGTACGACAGGCAAAAATCCTGGCGCGCAACCTGACCGCCGCCGCCCAGGGACGGCCGCTGGAGCCGTACCGGCCGCAACGGCGTTTCCTGTCGCTGCTGTCCGCCGGCGGCCATGACGCCGTGGGCAGCCGGGGCCACGGCCCGGCGCTGGCCGGCGGCTGGGTGTGGCGCTGGAAGGACCGGCTGGACCGGGACTTCATGGACAAATTCGACCGCCGGCTGCCGCGCATGGACGCCGCCGCCCGGGCCGGCGCCCCGGACGATACCCTGCACTGCGCCGGCTGCGGCGCCAAGGTGGGAGCGCAATCCCTGAGCGAGGCGCTGGCCGCGCTCGACCCGGTGATCCGCGAGGATATCGAGGCGGGTGTGGACCATGCCGACGACGCCGCCGTGATTCGCTGGCCGGCGGACCAGCGGCTGGTGCAGAGCCTGGATTACTTTCCCGCCTTCATGGACGAGCCCTTCCTGTTCGGGCGCATCGCCGCGCTGCACAGCCTCAGCGACCTGTTCGCCATGAACGCGGCGCCCCACTCCGCCCTGGCGACGATCTGCATGCCGCGCCACCACCCCCGGCTGCAAAGCCGCGACCTGCACCGCCTGATGGCCGGGGCGCTGAAGGAACTGAACGCGGCCCGCTGCACCCTGGTGGGCGGGCACACCATCGAAGGCCCACAGATGGCCGCCGGTTTCACGGTCAACGGCGCCGCGCCTCCGGCGGACCTGTGGCATAAAAGCGGCGCCCGGCCCGGCGACGTGCTGATCCTCACCAAATCCCTGGGCACCGGCATTCAACTGGCCGGCCTGATGCACGGCCTCAGCCGCGGCCCCTGGCTGGACGCCACTCTCGACAGCATGCTGCGCAGCAATGGCCTGGCCCGGGACGCCCTGGCGCCGCTGGCGCCCAATGCCTGCACCGACATTACCGGCTTCGGGCTGCTCGGCCACCTGCTGGAACTGTGCGAGCAAAGCAACCTGGACGCGCGCCTGGATCTGGACAGCCTGTCGCTGTTGCCGGGTACCGAAGAGCTGGTGGCGCGAGGGGTGGCGAGCACGCTGAAACCGGCCAACGACCAGGTGCTGACTCGCTGCGAGCACGGCCATATCGACGATGACGATCCGCGCCTGGCGGCGGCCACCGATCCGCAAACCAGTGGCGGCCTGCTGTTCTCGGTGGATCCGGGCCTGCGCGACGCCGCCCTGGCGGCTTTGGCACAGGCCGGCGTGAAGGCTGAAGCGATCGGTGAAATGAGTGTAAAAGATCACAAAGCTTTAACTTGCATAACCCTGGCCGCCAACGGCGCATGCTAGTCTCTACTCGACGTTTTTTAAGTGGAGCGATGTCGATGAAAAAGCAAATTACAGGCGTCCTGACGGCGCTGGTCATGCTGTTTACGCAAGGCTTGTTCGTGCCCGCGGCCCACGCCGCCATGGTCACCACCGATGGCATGGTTTCCAGCGAACAACGGGCCGCCACCGAACGCAAAGTCATGCGGCTGATGAACCATGAAGCCGCCGCCAAGGTGCTGGCGAAAAACGGGGTCACCCCGGAAGACGTGGAAAAACGTCTGGGCCGTCTCAGCGACCGGGAGCTCAACCAGCTGGCTCAGAAAGCGGAGCAGATGCCCGCCGGCGGCAGCGTGGTGGGCGTGATTCTCGCCGTGATCCTGATTCTGGTGCTGCTGGATCTGCTCGGCGCCACCGATGTATTCCCCGTGATTGATCCGATCGGGTAAATGATCAGACCCGTGCGCGGCGGCCGCCCGGCCGCCGCCTTGCTGTTTCTGCTACTGCTCACCGCCTGCCAGACGGTGCCACCGCCGGAACGGGCCGACGCGCGCCCCGAGCAGCGGCTGGACGTCCCCTTCATTCCCCAGGAAGCCTACCAGTGCGGCCCGGCCGCCCTCGGCATGATGCTGCAATGGAACGGGCTGCCCGGCGACAAGACGGCGCTGGTGGACGAAGTCTGGCTGCCGGAGCGCCAGGGCGCGTTGGGCATCGAGCTGGTGGCGGCGGGCCGGGCCCGCGGCCTGCTCGCCTATCCGATCAACACGCCGACGGCGTTGATCCAGGAAGTGCAGGCCGGCCACCCGGTGCTGGTGCTGCAGAACCTGGCGCTGCCGCAGTGGCCGTTGTGGCACTACGCGGTGGTGATCGGCTACCGCGACGGCGGTGAGCGCATCATTCTGCACAGCGGCACGGACCGGGCCACGGAGAGCCGCTGGAACCGCTTTCTGCGCACCTGGGCCCGGGGCCGCTACTGGGGCTTCGTGCTGCTGCCGCCCGGCGACCTGCCGGACAGCGTGCAACCGGAACCGCTGCTGCAGGCGCTGGCGCCGATGCAGACCGGCGCGCTGCCCTACTGGGAAGCCGGCGTAAAGCGTTTCCCGGACAATGGCCGGCTGCGTTTCGGCTACGCCAACGCGCTCTGGCAGGACGGTCGGAAGGACGCCGCGCTGAGCGCCTACCGGGCCACCGTGGCGCGCGCCCCGGAGCTGGCGCCGGCCTGGAACAACCTGGCCTACGCGCTGCGCGACAGCGGCGAACCGGACCAGGCCCGGGAGGCGGTGTGCCGCGCTCGGCAACTGGCGCCGGAGGACGACAACGTGGCGGACAGCGTCGCCGAGATCACCGACGGGCGGGGCTGCTGATCACGGAATGGCGGTGGCGGCTATGCCGCGCCCCCGGCCGTTGCTAAGCTTGCAAAAAACCAAAGGCGCTTTCCGTGTTGGCTGTATTCACCAAACTGTTCCGTTCGTTACCTCTGGCTCTGTTCTTGGCGCTGCTGCCGATGGCGGCGGCCCAGGCGCAGACCGGAGCGTTTTCACTGCCCGGCATCGGCGACCTGGAGAAACAGCTCTCCGGCGACGGTGGTGAATCCGGCGACGGTGGCGGTGACGGCACCGCCGACGGTGCCGGCGAAGACCCGGAACGCGAAGAGCTGCGGCAGACCCTGACGTTGCGGCGCGAGATCGACAGCAACCGGGAACAGATCGACACGCTTTCCGACCGCCGACGGCAGGCCCCGGTGGAGCGCAACCGTCTTCAGGAACAGCTGGCCAAGGCGCGCCAGGACGCCGAGCTGGATTGGCGCGCCCGCTACCAGGACCTGTCCCTTGCCGCGCTTGTGGAAGAACTCGGGCAGCAGCTGGAAGCGCTGGAAGAAAACCAGCAAACCCTGGCCAAGGTGAGCGGCGAGCTGACCCGCGCGCAAACCCTGCCCGAGCGTGCCCAGAACACGATCAGCGACAGCCTGGCCCGCACCGACGAGATCCGCCGGCGCCTGAACCAGGAAAACGAAACCCTTTCCGACGCCGAGAGAACCCGGTTGCGCACGGAACTGGCGGCGCTGGAAACGCGTATCGAGCTGCGCAACCAGGAGCTGTCCGTGGCCAGCACCCTGGAAGAGCTGGCCCGTCTGCGCAAACGGGTGCTGGAAGCGCAGACCGAGGTGATCCAGACGCGGCTGGACGTCCTGCAGCCGATGATCAACGAGCGCCGCGGGGAGTCACTCAGCGCGGAGATCGGCGACGACCAGCTCGACCTCCCCGAAAGCCTGGCCGGCAACCCGCTCCTGGACGCCGCGCGGCAGCGCAACGAGGCGGTGCGTGACCAGCTCAAGGACACCGCCAGCGACGTCAACAACCTGATCCGCGAGGTGATCAACGCGGAGACCCAGCTGGACCGCGCCCGGTCGCTTTCCAGCACCGTCAACGACCAGATCGAGATGCTCGACGGCAGCCTGCTGTTGTCGCGTATTCTTTACGAGCAGCAGAAAAGCCTGCCGCAATTCAAACCCCGGGAAGGTCTGGACAAACAGATCACCGAGGCGCGCCTGGCCCAGTTCGATATCCGCCAGACCCTGCAGGAGCTGGAAAACCAGGATATCGAACTGCCCGAGGACAGCGAACTCAACGATCAGCAGAGAGCGCAGCTGCGCGACGGCCTGCAACGCCTGATCGACAACCGGGTGGACCTGCTCAATCAGCTCGATCAGGAACTGGGCCGCAAGCTCAATATTCTGGTGCGTCTGAATCTGTCCCAGGAGCAACTGGACAAGCTGACGCGCAACCTGCACGACACCATCTCCGAACAGACCTTCTGGATGCCGAGCACCCAGCCGCTCTCCCTGGCCTGGTTCGCCGAGTTCCCCGGCCAGGTGGTCGATCAGATCAACAGCATGCCGTGGCAGCGAATGTCCAAGGACGCCACGGAGATTCTGCGCAGCAAATGGCAGTGGCTGTTTCTGCCGCTGCTGCTGGCCGGCGGCCTGTGGTTGGTACGCCCGCGCCTGCGCAAGCGGATCAAGTCGCTGAACAGCGACATCGGTTTTCTGAAACGGGACAGCCAGCGCCATACCCCCCTGGCGATCATCTACACGGCGCTGCTCTGCGTGCCCGGCCCGCTGGTGCTGAGCCTGCTCGGCTGGGGGCTGTGGGTGCAGCCCGGCACCCTGAGCACGGTGCTGGGCGCGGCGCTGGCCAAGATCGCCCTGATCTGGCTGGTGTTTGAGCTGTGCTACCGGCTGCTGTCGCGCAACGGCATCGCCCAGCGCCATTTCCGCTGGACCGAGGACAATAACCGGCAACTGCGCCGGCGCCTGCTGATCATCGGGCTGACCATGGTGCCGATGACGCTGGTGATCGCCTTCGGCGAGGAGTGGCCGGCGCAGCTGAGCAACGACCGTATCGGTCTGGTCACCATGGTGGCCGGGCTGGCCGTGATCAGCGTGATGCTGGCGCGCACCGCGCTGGCCTACCCGATCCAGCACTATTCCCGCACCCTGCGCTCGGTGATCACCTTGATCAGCGCCGGCGCGCCGCTGGTGCTGGTGGCATTGATCGTGGCCGGCTACTACTTCACCTCGGTGCGCCTGTCCGGCCGCCTGATCGACACCTTCTATCTTGCCTTGCTGGTGATTCTTATCGACGCCACCGCGGTGCGCGGCCTGGCGGTGGCCGCCCAGCGGCTGGCCTATAAGCGGGCGGTGGCGGAGCGCGAAGCGGAACCCAAGGAAAACGTGGAAGGGGTGGAAGTCGAGGAGCCGCAAATGGACCTGCAGCAGGTCAACCAGCAATCGCTGCGGCTGGTGCGCCTGGGGCTGGTGGTGCTGTTCGGCGTGCTGCTCTACTGGGTGTGGGCGGACGTGATCAATGCGTTCTCCTACACCAACACCATCGTGCTCTGGGAGAGCACCGAGGGCAGCGGCGCCAACGCCACCACCTCGCCGATCAGCCTGGGCGATGTGATCACCGCGCTGGCCATCGGCATCGGCACCTTCGTGCTGGTGGGCAACCTACCCGGCCTGCTGGAAGTATTGCTACTCTCCAGGCTGAATTTGAAACAGGGCGCCAGCTACGCCACCACCACCCTGCTCTCCTACGTGATCGTAATGGTCGGCATCATGATCACCCTGGGGGCGCTGGGGCTGTCGTGGAGCAAGCTGCAGTGGCTGGTGGCCGCGCTCGGCGTGGGCCTGGGCTTCGGCCTGCAGGAGATCTTCGCCAACTTTATCTCCGGCATCATTATTCTGTTCGAGCGGCCGATCCGCATCGGCGACGTGATCACCATCGGCGAGCTGTCGGGCACCGTCAGCCGCATCCGTATCCGCGCCACCACCATTATCGATTTCGACCGCAAGGAAATCATCATTCCCAACAAGGCGTTCGTCACCGAACGCCTGATCAACTGGTCGCTCAGCGACACCGTGACCCGCTTGATCGTTACCGTGGGCTTCGCCTACGGCTCCGATCTGAAAGCCTGCCGCGAAATCCTGGAGACCGCCGCCCGCGAAAACAGCCGCGTGATGAGCGACCCGGAGCCGATGATCCTGTTCATGGCGTTCGGCGCCAGCACCCTGGACCACGAACTGCGGGTCTACGTGAAGGACATCGGCGACCGGCTCTATGCCACCGATGAGCTGAACCGGCATATCGACGAACTGTGCCGCGAGCGCGGCGTGGAGATCGCCTTCAATCAGATCGACGTGCACTTGCGCTCCGCCAGCGACGAGGTGCGCATCGCCAGCCTGGGCGGCCCCTCCGGCGATGGGCGCGGCGAAGAGGGCCGCGAAGAGGGCGGCGACGAACGCTGATCCCACACCGGGACTGCGGGTGATGGCGGGGAAAATGCTACACTCGCGGCCCCATTTCCCCGACGACGCACTTTCATGTCCCTGATCACGCTGCGACAGATTCAACTGCACTTCGGCGAGCAGCCTCTGCTCGACCATGTCGACCTCACCATCGAAGCCGGCGAGCGGCTCTGTCTGGTGGGCCGCAACGGCTCCGGCAAGTCCACCCTGCTCAAGGTGCTGGCCGGCGAGGTGCAGGCCGACGACGGCCAGATCGAAAGCACCCAGAACCTGATGATCTCGCGCCTGGAACAGGAAGTGCCCGAGGACCAGGACCACAGCGTGCACGACATGGTCGCCGAGGGCCTGGGCGAGCTGGGCACGCTGCTCAACGAGCACGACCACCTGAGTCGCGCCCTGGGCGATCCGGACCAGGCGGAGCGCATGGACGAGAACCTGGCCCGCTTCGAGACCCTCAACAATGAGATCGAGGCGCGCGGTGCCTGGCAGCTGTTCCAGCGCGTGGACACGGTGCTCTCCAAGCTCAACCTGAACGGGGAGCAGAACTTCGCCGGCCTCTCCGGCGGCATGAAACGCCGCGTGCTGCTGGCCCGGGCGCTGGTCCAGGAGCCGGACATCCTGCTGCTGGACGAGCCCACCAACCACCTGGACCTGGACGCGATCCGCTGGCTGGAAACCTTCCTCAAGGGCTACTCCGCCACCCTGGTGTTCATTTCCCACGACCGGGCCTTCATCCGCTCCCTGGCGACCCGCATTATCGAGCTGGACCGCGGCAAACTGACCAGCTGGCCCGGCGATTACGACAAGTACCTGGCCGGCAAGCAGGCGGCCCTGGAAAACGAAGAGCGCGCCAACGCCGAGTTCGATAAGAAGCTCAGCCAGGAAGAGCGCTGGATCCGCCAGGGCATCAAGGCGCGCCGCACCCGTAACGAAGGCCGCGTGCGCGCCCTGAAAAGCATGCGCGAGGACTACGCCCGGCGCCGCAACCGCCAGGGCACCGCCGGCCTGGAAATCCAGCAAAGCGACAACTCCGGCAAGGTGGTGATCGAAGCGGAGCATCTGCGCTACGCCATCGACGGCCTGCCGCTGCTGCGGGATTTCTCCATCACCCTGCTGCGCGGCGACCGGGTCGGCATCCTCGGCCCCAACGGCTGCGGCAAGTCGACGCTGATCCGCCTTTTGCTGGGCCGGCTGACCCCGGACGCGGGCACCGTCAAGCACGGCACCCAGCTCCAGGTGGCCTACTTCGATCAGATGCGCGACACCCTGGACAGCAACAAAAGCGTGCTCGACAACCTGGCGGAAGGCTCCGACGTGGTCGAGATCAACGGCCGCAAGAAGCACGTGATGGGCTACCTGCAGGACTTTCTGTTCGAGCCGGCGCGCGCCCGCCAGCCGGTGCGCTCGCTGTCCGGCGGCGAACGCAACCGGCTGCTGCTGGCCAAGCTGTTCACCAAGCCGTTCAACCTGCTGGTGCTCGATGAGCCCACCAACGACCTGGACGTGGAAACCCTGGAGCTGCTGGAAGAGCAGCTGGTCAACTACCAGGGCACCCTGCTGCTGGTCAGCCATGACCGGGAATTCATCGACAATGTGGTGACCTCCACCCTGGTGTTCGAGGGCGGCGACCCCAACGCCTATGTGGGCGGCTACCAGGACTGGCTGCGCCAGCGCCCGGAACCGAACCGGGGCGACGACGTCAAAACCGGCAAGCTCGCCGCGCCGTCCAGCAAACCGAAACCGAAAGCGAAGGACAGCGGCGGCCGCAAGCTCTCCTACAAGGAAGAGCTGGAACTGCAGGCGCTGCCCGAGCAGATTGAAACCCTGGAGGGGACGCTGGGCGAGGTTCAGACCGAACTGTCCGACCCGGACTTTTACAAGCGCCCCCAGGAAGAGATCGCCGACGCCCAGCGCCGGCTTCAGGAGCTGGAGCAGCGCCTCAACGAACACTATGCGCGCTGGGAGGAACTGGCCCAGCGAGAGTCATGAAACGGTCCTAAAAGGAAGCTTCCGTGTCACGTACCATTCCGCTGATTACTCTGATTCTGCTGGCCCTGGCCGGCACCGTGGCCGCCAACGAAAGCGAGGACGACGCGGCCGCCGAGGCGCCCGCCACCGCCGGTGGCGAAGCCCCGGAACAGAACGAGACGCCCTCCACCGAAGCCGAGGAGGAAGAGGACGGCACGGACACCGTCAAGCCGCTGGCTCTGCTCGGCAAGACGGTGCAGCCGGGCACCTTCGAGACCCTGCACTGGGCCCCGGACCAATCGTTCCGCTCCATCGCCACGCCGGTGCCGGTGCTGGTGGCCCACGGCAACGAGCCGGGCCCGCGCCTGTGCCTCACCGCCGCCGTGCACGGCGACGAGCTCAACGGCATCGAAATGGTGCGGCGCCTGATGTACGAGCTGGAGCCCACCGAGCTGGCCGGCACCGTGGTGGGCGTGCCGATCGTCAACCTGGACGGCTTCCGCAACGGCTCGCGCTATCTCAGCGACCGCCGCGACCTGAACCGCTACTTCCCCGGCCACGAAAAAGGCAGCGCCGCCAGCCGGCTGGCGTTTTCGCTGTTCAACAACATCGTGCGCCAGTGCGATTACCTGGTGGATCTGCACACCGGCTCCCAGAAACGCATCAATCAGCCGCAGCTGCGCGCCGACCTGGACAAGTCGGAAGTGGTGGCGTTCGCCAAGCACTTCGGCGGCATGACCGTGCTGCACAGCCCGCCCGGCGACGGCATGCTGCGCGCCGCCGCGGTGGAAGAAGGCATTGTCGCGGTGACCATGGAAGCCGGCGGCCCCAACCGTCTCGAGGAAGAAGCGGTGGATTACGGGGTCCAGGCCCTGGAGACCCTGCTGGAAAACCTGGACATGCGCAAAGCCAGCCGCTTCTGGGGCGCGCCGCAACCGGTGTTCTTCGAATCGGAATGGATCCGCGCCGGCCAGGGCGGCATTCTGCTGTCCGAGGTGGAGCTTAACGATCAGGTGCGCAAGGGCGAGATCCTGGGCACGGTCACCGATCCGATCAGCAACACCGGCAGCGCCATCATCGCGCCCTATGACGGCCGCGTGCTGGGCATGGCCGTGAACCAGGTGGTGCACGCCGGCTTCGCCGCCTACCGCATCGGCGAGGAGAAGAGCGCCGAGGAAGTGGAAGCCAAGGCGGAGCTGTCGGACCAGACGCTCGAGGACAACGGCGTCAAGCCGGAAGAGCCGGCGGCGCCGAAGGAAGAAGAGGAAGCCGCTGACGCCCCGCGGGAGGAAGAGGACCCCGCACCGCCGGCCGACGATACCGAGTAACAGCCGAGCCGGAACCTTGTGGGAGCGGGCCTTGCCCGCTAAAGGGAGCGCAGCTCCCGGAGATCAGCGGTTGCCGAGGCGGCCGCAGACCTGCTCGAAGCCGGCCACCACGAAGGGGATCATGCGGTCGTAGGCGGTCTGGAAGTCGTCGGACCGGCACAGGCCGCCGGACATCGCGTTGATGCGGCCGGTGTTGGCGAAGGTCAGCGTCATCGCCCCGGACATAAAGTGGTAGCACCAGTAGAGGTCGGCGCGCTCGGTGTTGGGCAGGGCCGCGGACAGCGCTTCCACGAAGGTTTCCATGGGGGCGTCGAAGTGACGGCTCATCAGCACCGGGCCCCACACCGGGGAGGTGTTCACGTAGGCCAGCAGGGCGCAGTAGTTACGCCAACCCTGGTCCTCGCTTTCCTGGGCCATTTCCAGCGGACGCAGATAGGCTTCGATGATTTTCTCTAGGGGTACCGGATCGCTTTCCGCGCGGGCGGCGTTGAGCGCTTTCAGCCGGTCCTCGTTGAGGATGCGCGCGCGGCGCTGGAACACGGTGTCGAACAGCTGCTGTTTGGGGCCGAAGTAGTAATTGATCAGCGCCAGGTCAACGCCGGCCTCGCGGGCGACGGTGCGCAGGGTAACGCCGTCGTAACCGTGACGGGCGAACAACCGCTCCGAGACGTCCAGAATGGCGGCGCCACGGTCACCGCTTTCACCGTTACGGCCACGGGGCCGTCCCACCGGTTTCTTCGCCATCCGTTCCTCCCCTGGGCGATACGCGCCCGGGGCCGGGCGCGCATCGGATGGTACGCAAGGGGAGGAAATTCAACAAGATGAACGATCAGGGGCAGGCACCGACCCGCCACACGGTGCCGCCGTCGGTGCTGTGCAGCGCGGTGGTGCCCCAGGTGGAGCCGGCCATCGGCTGGTCGCTGCCCTGGGCGAAGTAATCCGGGGTGTAATAGTTCCCGGTGCTGTACGCCCGCCCGGCGGTCTTGTGGTAGTAGTTGTAGGTGGTTTCCGCCTGACAGCCGTCGTCCGGATCGGTGGGCGGGTCACCGCCGTCGTCGCCGCCGTCATCACCACCTCCGCCGGAACAGGCCTGCAGCGGCCCCACGCAGCTGGCGTCGCCATCCTGCCACTGGCACTGGCCGCCGGTTTCGATTTCATTCAGCTTGAAGGCCTCGGTGCCGTATTCCAGGTAGCAGTTGGCGTAGTTGGTGTAGTCGAGACGGCCGGCGCTGATGTGCTGGTCCAGGGTGGCCACCTAGCCGGCATCGATCACGAAATCGATCTGGTCGCTGGCGCTCAGGCCGCCCTGGTCCTCGGCCACCACGGTGGCGCTGTTGGCGCCGCCGGACAGGCCGCAGGCGCGGGCGGTGTAGCGCACGCCGTCCAGATCGGCGGCGGTGGCGCCGGTGGAAAAGGTCACCGTGACACTGGCCAGATCCTGGTTCTCGTCCACCACTTCACCGCTGACGGTGGCGCATTGCCCGTCCAGGCTGACGCCGATATCACTGAGCACCGGCGCGCTCGGCGGCGGCTCCGGACCCACCCGAACGGTGCTCACCGAAGGCGCGCTCTCGCCGTCATCGTTGTCCACCGCGACCACCGCCACGGCATAGAGCCCGTCGGCCAGGGACACGCTGGTGCCCTGAAAAAAGCCGCTGCCGTCGACCGCCGCGGTGAGGTTGTCGCCGCCGCCGTCGAGGCCGTCAATCACGATATCAACGCGGCTCACGGTGCCGTCTTCATCGTCGGCGTAACCGCTGACCTGAATGCGGTCGCCGTCCGGCGCGGCACTGACCTGGGACAGCGAGGGCGCCAGATTGCGGTTTACCCGGGCGTTGTTGTTGCTGAAGAACGCGCCCAGATAGCGCGCGTAGTTGATGCTGGCACTGCCGATATAACTGCCGGAGGCGCCCTGCCCGCCGGACCAGGAGTGGTCCAGACCGTTGAGCCACAGCATCGACACGCGGCCGTCCTGCCACAAATACTCTTCCGCGCTGCCGCCGTCCTGGTTGAGGGTGGTGCTGCCGGGCAGCTCGCTGACCCCGTACAGGCCCGCCATGCCCTCGGCGTTCTGCCGGTTGTAGCAGGTGTTAACGGTGGTGTCCGCGTCGCCGTGGGCGATGGAGGCGATCTGAGTGTCGAAGGCGCTCTGGTAGGCGCCGCCCAGATTGCGGCAACGGCTCTCCACATCGGCCTGTTCGCAGGGGCCGATGGCGCCGCTGGAGCTGGTGCCGACGCTGGGCCCGGCGCTCACGCCGACCCCGGCGAACACGTCCGGCGCCAGACAGGCGGTGGTATTGGCGAAGCTGGCCCCGGACGACAGCCCGGCGATGTACACCTGGTTGGGGTCGATGCCCCGGCCGCTGTCCGAGGAGAGTTCATTGGCCAGGTCGATCAGATTTTTATAGTCGCCGGCGCTGCGTGATTTAGTGCCCTGCCAGTAGGACCAGCAGCTGAAACCCGCCTTGTTCATGGCGTCCGGGACCGCCACCACCATGCCGAATTCCTCGGCGGCGGTTTCCAGGTTGGCGGTTTTATAGGCGTTGATGGATTGGGTGCAGCCGTGCAATACGATCAGCAGCGCCTTGCCGGTGCCCACCGGGGAATCGGTGTCCGGCGTATAGAGATGGACGTTGTTGAAACCGCCCAGTGATTGGTTGTCCTGCCAGGATCCGGCCTGGGCCGGGCCCGCGCACAGGGCGGCGGTGAGCAGCGCGCCCGCCAGCGCGGCCAGTGTTGTTATACGCATTATTGTTCTCCCGTTTTTGCTCTTATTTTGTTATTCATCACTTGATGAATAAAAACTATACAACCGTTGAATATTTTTCGTCCACCCTTGTGCCGGCGGCGAAATGTATAATTTTCGAACCGCCGGGCCGCCCGGGGTGGCGGCGGCTTGGGCGCCTGCTAGGCTACGCGGATGCTTATACGACACCGCGTTTACTTCATCTCCGCCGGCCTGATAGCCGTGCTGGTGGCCATCGGCGCCATCGCCCCCAACCGCTTCCAGGACGTGGCCGAAGCCACCCTGGATACCCTCGGGCACTATTTCGGCTGGTTCTATCTGATCAGCACCTTCGTGTTCGTGATTTTTCTGCTGGCGCTGGCGATGAGCCGCTACGGGAAAATCCGGCTCGGGCCCCAGGACTGCAAACCGGACTACGGCGTGTTTTCCTGGCTGAGCATGCTGCTGTCCGCGGGTTTCGGTGTCGGCCTGGTGTTCTACGGCATGGCGGAGCCGATCCAGCACCTGATGGCGCCACCTCACGGCCAGGCCGAACCCGGCTCCACCGCCGCCGCCACCCTGGCCATGCAGTACAGCTTTTTCCATTGGGGTGTGAGCCAGTGGGCGGCGTTTTCCCTGGTCGGCCTGATCATCGCCTTCTTCCAGTTCCGCAAGGACCGCCCCGGGCTGGTATCCACCATGGTGGAGCCGGTCACCAAGGACCTGCCCAAGCGGCAACTGATTTCCGATTCCCTGGACGTGCTGGCGGTGCTCGCCACGGTGATGGGCGTGGCCACCTCGCTGGGGCTGGGCGTGCTGCAGATGAACGGCGGACTGGAAACCGTATTCGGCTGGCCGGACAACCTGTGGAGCAAGGTGGCCATCCTCGGCACCATGTTCCTGTGCTACATGGCCTCCTCCTACAGCGGCCTGGACAAGGGCATCCGCCTGCTCAGTAACCTGAACATGGGTCTGTGCCTGGGTTTCATGGGCTACATGCTGTTCACCGGCCCCACGGTGCTGATCCTGGACAATTTCGTGAACGGCCTGGGCGCCTACCTGGGTAACTTCATCAACATGGCGCTGAACATTCCCCCGTTTGAAAAATCCGACTGGATGAACCGCTTCACCCTGTTCTACTGGGCCTGGGTGATCGCCTGGTCACCGTTCGTGGGCACCTTCGTGGCGCGCATCTCCCGCGGCCGCACCATCACCGAATACGTGCTCGGCGTGCTGCTGGTGCCGCCGCTGCTGGCCTGCGCCTGGATCGCCGTGTTCGGCACCACCGCCCTGGACCTGCAGCTCAACGGCGGCGTGGACCTGGCCGGCGCGGTGTCCGATAACGTGGCCAACGGCCTGTTCATGATGTACGAGGTGCTGCCGCACAGCACCTTCCTGTCGGCGATCACCATGGTGATTCTGTTCGTCTTCCTGGTGACCTCGGCGGACTCCGCCTCCTACATCGTGTCGCAGATGACCGACCACGGTTCGCTCAACCCACCGCTCTACAAACGCCTGACCTGGGGCGTGCTGATCTCCGCGATCTGCATCACCCTGATCGTGGCCAGCGGCCTGCGCGGGCTGCAGTCCGCCAGCCTGGTGGCGGCGCTGCCGTTCGCGGTGGTGCTGTTTCTGATGATGGGGGTGTTGATGTGGGAGCTGCGCGCCGACCGGCGCGCCATGCTGATCGAGCTGTTCCACCGCAACGACGACACGCCGGTGGGCGCCGATCTGTTCGAGGCCGACGACTTCTCGGACCTGACCACCGAGCAACGCATCCGGCGCCGCATGCCGATCCAGCGCCGCCGCTGACGCGGTGGCGGCTGTAGCAGCGGGCTGTGGGAGCGGGCCTAGCCCGCGAAAGGGGCGAAGCCCCGGCAGGATCCCAGAGACCTTTCTCTCCAGAAAGCCCGCACCGGGATCGGGTGGGCCCGTCCAGGA
>FUFK010803267.1_pt1 | contig 14414 bp, 15 predicted proteins | sample 1021851 | NCBI WGS metagenome assembly FUFK01 (sample SAMEA51879418, study PRJEB19060) | metagenome | reverse complement strand
CCTGTTTGAATTTTTATTTGTTTTTCATTTTCTTCTTCAAGCATTTTCTGAGAGCCTTCATCAGTAGAAGAAATGTTCCAGCCACCTTCCTCAGAATTTGTTGCCCAGAAATCAAACTTGTCTTTAAATTTATTTTTTCTTGTATCTTTCTTCAATTATTCAACCTTTGGTGCATTTTTAAATTGGACTGGGATTCTGCCAGAACCATAATTTTTTCTTAAAGGATGGCCATTCCAATCATCTGGCATCAAAATTCTTGTTAGATCAGGATGTTCTAAAAAATTTATACCAAACATATCAAAAGCTTCTCTTTCATAAAAATTGGCACTTGGGTAAATATCAGTTATTGATGGGATTGATAATTCTTCATCATCAACAAATACTTTTATAGTTTTTCTTTGATTTTTTGAAATAGATAAAAATTGAACAACTACTTCAAATCTGGGTTCTTTTTTTCTAAACCAATCTACTACAGTTAGATCTACCATCATCTCATAGTTTTCCGAATGCAAAGACTCAACTAATTTTTTGTATTCTTCAACAGTTGTGTTAATAATCTCAGAACTCATCGATTTATCTCACCATCCATAATCTTGTCATGCAAAGTTAGAATTCCATGCATCAAAGACTGTGGTCCGGGAGGACAACCTGGTACATAAATATCAACTGGTACAATATGATCTACTCCCTGAACTAATGCATAATTGTTAAACATTCCACCTGTTGATGAACAAGCACCCATAGCAATAACCCATTTTGGATCTGCCATTTGGTCATATACTTGTCTTAAAACAGGGGCCATTTTTTGTGAAACTCTTCCAGCAACAATCATTAAATCTGCTTGCCTTGGAGATGCTCTAAAAACTTCCATTCCGTATCTTGCTAAATCATATTTAGCGCTTCCAGCTGCCATCATTTCTATTGCACAACATGCAAGACCGAAGGTTACTGGCCACATAGATTGCGTTCGTGACCACCTTACTGCTTTATCGATAGTTGTTGTAAGAATATTGTCAGGTGTATACATTAAGCTGCCTCTTCAGTTAAATTTTGCTTGAGATAACGTTCTCTTCGTGGAATATTCCAGTCAAGCACTCCTTTTTTCCAGACATAATACAAAGTCTCAAGAACGAAAAAAGTAAAAATAGAAATAGCTAATATTCCATACCATCCAAGATCATTAAATCTAGTAGCCCAAGCGAATAAAAATATAATTTCTATATCAAAAACTATATATAGCATTGCAACCATGTAGAATTTGACCGGAAATCGCTGCGAAGGCTCTACTTCAGGAAATATACCACATTCATATGGTGCTAATTTTTCAGGCGTTGCTTTTTTAGGAGACAATAAGTACGAAGCACCTAGCGAAGCTAGTGCAAACCCTACAGCAACAACAAACATTACCAAAACAGGTAACCAATCAGTCATGTTCCCTCCGTATTTGTGAAAATTTTCACAAGCATACTTCTTATTCTACTATCAATATCATGTTAAATTCAGCTGACTATTAGTTTTTCGATAGCAAAAAAAGTAATTTTGAAGGAAGTAAAAATTTATACATAATTTTTACCACTTCCCCAAATGTTAAATAAGCTTCATCAAATAGAAGTTCTACTACAAAATCAATTGTATCCTGATCGTTGGAAGCTACTTTTAAAAGCCTTTTAGTCATGAAAGGGCTTTGAAGAACAAGACGTGCTAGTGCACAACTTAAATAATGTTTTTTAAATCTTTTTGAAAATGCTTTTTCATAAGATACTATTCCCTTGTTCAAATCTGGTGAGTCCAAAAGATTATGAGTATTTTCTGCTAAAAGGTAGCCTGCTTCCATCCCATAAAAAATTCCTTCTCCACTCATAGGATTAATCATTGAGCTTGCATCCCCAATTAAGGTGACATTTACATTTTGTGTAATCTTTGGTCTTGATGATGCAAATGGAAGCAAGTATGATTTTTCATCCCTTACATTCTCAACTACTACTCCTCTATTTTCTAACTGTTTTATGAAGTCTTGAAGTAATACATTAATGTCTAGTTTTTCCTTTTTAAAGATGTTTAAAGGTACTCCAATTCCGATGTTTAATAAATTACCTTTACTCGGAAAAGCCCATGCATAACCTTTTTCAGCTGATACATTAATTTCAAACATCAAAGATCTTTCTTTAAAAATTTCAAGATAATTCGGACTGTCTATGTAAGCTCTAATCGCTATTGCCTTATGCCAATCACTATTCCTATTTACATTTAGTTGTTTCCTTACCCGTGAATTTGCTCCATCAGCGCCTACTAAAATTTTGGTTCCAAATTTTAAAATGTGGTTTTCATTTTTTATTTCTACGACTAATTTTTTATCTATGTCTTCTTCAAATGCAACAAAGCTATAGCCTTCAAATACATCTACTTCTAAATCTTTTGCTAAATTTAATATTCTATTGTCAAGATCAATCCTCGGAATGACATAAACTATTGAATCTTCTTTGTTCTTTACTTCAGGTATATAATTTTGAATTCCAATGTTTTCAGGACCATAAAGAGTAGTTGATACCACCTGTGGTTCATTATCTAAAATATGTTCATTGTTGAACCTTTTCAAGGCACTAATTACACCAGGACCAATTGCATCACCGCATGATTTATCTCTCGGAAATATAGCTTTATCTATAAGACCTACCTTTAAAGTTGGATTTAATTTTTTATAGGAAATTGCAGCATTTGAGCCAGCAGGGCCGGCTCCAATAATTAAAACATCATATAAATCAGTGTATTTTTGCATTATTTACCAACTTACATTGAAAATTCATTAATAAGAAACTGAATAAACATAATAAATAGTTTGATTTAATTACATATAACTTTCATATCTAATTAGATTGTGCATTAGTGAAAGAAAATAAAAAAATACCGCCAGCTACAGTAAAGAGATTGCCTCTTTATCTTCAATGTCTTGACCTAGTTGACCAAGATGCTATCGGTATTTCCTCAAAAAAACTCGCAGAGTTAGCAAAAGTTAATGATGCTCAAGTGAGAAGAGATCTTTCATATTTAGGTACTTTAGGAACTAGAGGTGTTGGATATGATGTATCTACACTTAGAAATCAACTTCAGTTAGAACTCGGACTAGTTGAAGGCTGGAGTGCTGTAATTGTTGGAGTAGGAAATTTAGGGTCAGCTTTAGCTCACTATGGTGGTTTCAAAGACAAAGGTTTCGGAGTTGTTGGCTTATTCGATGATGATCCAAAAAAAATTAATAGTCAAGTTGCAGGATTGGTTGTCAAACCTTTGAGTGATTTACAAGATTATTGTAATAAATTTAATGTTGCAATTGGAATTATCGCCACCCCAGGGGAATTTGCACAGGGTGTGGCAGATGAATTAATAAACTGTGGGGTTCGATCAATACTTAATTTTGCTCCTGTTCTCCTTAAAAATGTTAAAGATGTTCAAATAAGATCAGTTGACTTGTCACAAGAATTACAGATATTAAGTTATTATCTTGACCGACCAATATTAAAAGCGGTAGATTAATCCTCTATCTGATAGTAAAAACCTACTAATCCCCGATATAACAAACTTAAATTTAAACCTATCCACAAACTAGATAATGAGTTGTCTTGACTTAGTAAATATACACAAGATAAAAACCCAATCAAAGATGATACAACAGTCAAAATTGAAAACTGTTTAGATTTGTCTAATCCCAATAATACGCCATCCCATAAAAATGCGAAGCTTCCAATCAGTAAGCTCAATGCAAATAATGTTTTAAGTTCATTATCAATAATTAAAACAAGGGATGCTTCTGTAATTAGAAGAACTATATTTTCAAGAAATATAAAAGAAGTAATAAAGAGAAAGATTGCAATTTTAAAAGTTAGACTATTTAGATATTTTTTGAGTTCTGAGTTTTTGTAATTATTGAATTTTGCTTTTTGTTCTGCAACTAAGGTTTGAGCTGCAATAGCTAATGCATCAACAAAAACATAACCAAAAGACCAGAGTTGCAATAAAACATGTTGCAAAGCTATTTCTGACATGGACATTAGTGAAGCTTGATTTCTTAAATAAGCCATAAATAGTGTCAAGAACATTGATCTTATAAAAATGTAGAACCCAATACTAAAAAACTTTTTACTTATCTCTTTTTTTTCATGAGACTTAACAAAATTTGATGTTTGTGTTTGAGTGCTAATCAAGACTTTTGTTGAATATATTGAGCTTAATAAAAAAGCTATTGAGCTTGCAATCGCAATACCTTCAACTCCAAAATTTAAAACTATCCCAAGAAAGTAACTTAATATCACATTTGCTACTCCAACAATTGCTGAGGAATATAAAGTAATTTTTGGATACTTCATTCCCCTTAATACAGCTGTTGAGTGCATATTTAGCAAATAGAATGGTAAACCAAGGCTTCGTAATATTAAATATGAATTTGCATTAAAAGAAACAGCTTTTGTAGGTTCAAAAAATTTAATTAGCTCAGTAGAAGCAAAAATTAATAAACCCGCAGATATTAACCCTATAAGTACTGATGACTTTCTACCAAATGTTATAAAGTAGTTTAATTTATGTATTTGTTTTGTTGCTTGTAGATTAGACACATAAGGTGTTGTACCGTATGCTAAAAAAACAAAAATCCAAATAAATACAAAATATACCGTTTCTCCTATACCTACAGCTGATAAGACATCAATATCTATATAACTTGCAATTTTCGAATCAATTAAACCAACTAATGGTTCAGAAACTAACCATAAAAAAATTGGATAAGTATTTAGCCAAACTTCTTTTTTTTTAAATTCATTTGTCATTAAAATACTTAGCTTTTTCTATACCCCATAAAATTAAAGAATTATTAAGTTCACTTCCTAGTTCATGGGGAGTAATCTTTAAATCCTCTTTTAACTCATTTTTAATATAATCATTTAATATCTGTGTTGGTGTAAATGTTTGCTTATTAAAAGGTTTAGAAAGTTCAATATTTAATATATTCATTAATTCTTCATAAAAATTTTCATTTACTTCTATTTGGTTTTTTTCAAAATAAGATTTTAAACCTTTGATTATCTGAGATACTAGGTCAGAAAATTGAAAATTCATGAGGAAAATATTTGAACAATAATGAGTCCTAAAGGTCCAGAAACAATTCCTATTCCTACTCGTTTAAATTCGTTATCTAAAATTGTGTTTTTGTGTGACTCTGAATTCATCAAACTGTTATGACCAGATCGTACTGAGGATGAGAGGGCTAAATTTTCACCAATGTCTATATAAGGGAAACCTTTTTTTGATAACCTGTCTCCTACAAGTTCGCCATTGGTTGGATTCTTATGACACCAAAAACCTTCCTGATACATTTCATAAGCATAATTAAGTGCTACCTCTGATAAAGTTTCACTTAATTCAAGTGGAACTAAACTTTCTTCACTTCTCTCAACTAACAACAACCCATATAATTCATCTTTTTGTTGTGTATTGTTTGATAGATTAGATAGAGAATATTTAGGTATCTCTATACACCCCTGTTCACTGACTACTACGGAAGGCTTTCCAGTAAGGTCTTTAATTCTAGATACTACTTTTATAAGATCTGTTCCTGTAATAAGTTCTAACGCCTGCTGGGGGGTTCCGTTTGTATCTGTATAAAACGAAATAAGATTGGAATTTTCAATTGATTTTTCTAAAAAGCTTGGAACAGAAATAATAGATGTAATGGTAAAGAGAAGAGTAAGAATTAAATTACTAACTAGCAATGAAAAAGACGCGCCAAGAAGCTTGTTCCCAACATCTCTTTGTTTTTGATTATTTATAATAAAATTTTGAAAGAAAGATGAAATTGTCAAAATTGTAATAAAAATTAATACTCCACCAAATATTTCTGATAATTGAATATTGGAGTTGAACCAACTGCTTATATAAGATCCAACTTGATATGAATATCTGAAACTTAAAGCAACTGAAATTAATAAGGTCATTAAATAAAAGAACTGAAGAAGAAAACCTTTTCTCCAACCATAAATAATAAAAAATATTATGAAAACATATACAAATAGCTCAATATATTGAATATTTCTAAGGCTTAAAAGTAAGGTTTCAATTGCGTTATTCATATTATGATTAAATTATTTAACTCTGCTATTGAATAGTACTAAATTTCCGCTATTGTTTAAGAATTCCTACAAATTAGTAGGATTTTTTAATTTCAGTGACTGAAAGGAAATTATATATGAAGAATCGCAAAGCTTTGGCTTTGATTGCGATTTTAGCACTAGTTGCTGCAGCCTGTGGCGGGTCTGATACAGCTGACGAAGTAGTTGAAGTGGAAGTTGAAACAACAGAAGCTCCTGCTACTACAGAAGCTCCTGCTACTACAGCTGCTCCATCTGCTGATCCACTAGTTTTGGCATCATTAATGCCTTTATCTGGTGATCTAGCATCTTTGGGACCTGGTATTGCACTAGGTGCGGCTCTTGCTGTTGAGCAAATCAATGCTGCTGGCGGTATTAATGGTCAACCCGTTGTCCTCATAGAGGGTGATAGTGGTTGTGATGGAGCTGTAGCTCTTACAAGTTTAAATGATGTNATTGCNCAAGGTGCNCAAGGTGTNATGGGAGCNGCATGTAGNGGTACNTCNCTNGCNATNCTTGACACAGCAATTGCAGCNGAAGTTGTAATGGTNTCTCCATCAAATACAAGTCCTCAATTTACAAAAATTGATAAAAAAGGATTTTATGCAAGAACTGCTCCATCAGATCTTCTTCAAGGTGATGTATTAGCATCTCTTTTAGTAGAAGATGGAGTTCAAACAGTTTCTATAATTTCTAGAGCAGACTCTTATGGTAGAGGTCTTGCTGAAGCTACTGCAGCAGCTTTTGAAGCAGCTGGTGGAACAGTAAAGACTATCGTATACCACGCAACTGATGCTACAGAATTTACTTCTGAAGTAACAGCTGTTGGTAAAGGTGCTCCAGATGCTATTGTTGGAATTTTATTCCCAGAAACTGGTTGTGGTGTTCTTCAACCTGCGTTCGAACAAGGTCTTCTTGACACTCCTTGGTACATGACTGACGGTGTCAAAGATGCTGGTCTTGCATCATTGTGTGGTCTAGGAACTGCACTTGATGGATTCAAGGGAACAGCACCTGGTTCCGCAGCAGGTGAAGCAAAAGATGCATTTGAAGCAGCCTACGCAGAAGTTTCTGCAGATGGTTCTCCAACTTTCATCTTTGCTCCACAAGCTTATGATGCTGTAATGCTCATGGCAATATCAGCAGCTGCTAATGGTGTAACTGGTCCAGAAATTGCTTCTGGTTTAGTTGCTGCATCATCTGGTGGTGAAAAATGTATCGGAGTTGCATGTATTGCACTTGCAGCTGACGGTGTGGATGTTGACTATGTCGGCGCATCTGGTGAAATCGAATTAAATGCAGTTGGTGATCCAACAGCAGCTACTTACGATATTTGGACAACTGAGGGTGATACTAACCCTGTTCTTAAATCAGTAGATTTCGGTTCATAATCTTTAATTAGATTTAAAAAAAGGCCTGAGTAATCAGGCCTTTTTTTTATAGTTTTCCTAAATATAAATCTATTACTCTAGGATCGTTTAGCAGCTCTTCGCCTTTTCCTTGATACGCATTACGACCCTGGTCAAGAACATAGCCTCTGTCACTAAAAGAAAGTGCTCTTTTTGCATTTTGCTCAACTAAAAGAATTGAAACTCCAGAATCGTTTATTTCTTTTATAGATGTAAAAACCTCATTAATTGCTACCGGAGATAATCCTGCAGAAGGTTCGTCGAGTAACAATAGAGTTGGAGAAGTAATCAACGCTCTTGCTAAAGCTAATATTTGCCTTTGTCCCCCAGAGAGATTGCCTGCTTTGTCTTTTTTTCTATCTCCCAACATTGGAAAGTCATTATAAATTTTTGTGAGTGCTTCTTTTTTATTTCTTTTAATACTCCACGACCCTATCTCTAAATTTTCATCAATAGTTAAAGATGGGAAAACATTTGCTACTTGTGGAACATAACCTATTCCCTCCATAACAATTCTATGAGTAGATAGGTTTGTTTTTTCTTCTCCATTTACAAAGAATCTCCCTGCGGATACTTTTATCAAACTCATGATTGCTTTTAATAAAGTGGACTTACCTGCTCCATTAGGTCCAATTATTGAAACTATTTCACCTTCATTAACTACTACATCTACTCCTTGTAAAATGTTTAACCCTTTTACATAACCTGCAGCGATACCGTTGCATTCCAATATTGGTTTAGTCATTATCTTTTCCTAAATATGCTTCTATTACATTTCTATCTGTTCTAATTTCATTTGGGTTTCCATCTGCAATTAGCGACCCTTCAGCTAGAACAACAATCCTTTCAGAGATTTTCATTACTGCTTCAATATTGTGTTCTACCATCAATATTGTTATACCTTCATTTGAAAGTTTTTTTATGAGCGACAAAATATCCTCAGCTAATTTTGGATTTACTCCAGCTAATGGTTCATCTAACAACAGTATTTCGGGTTCATTAATAATTGACCTTGCTAATTCAAGTAATTTTTTTTGACCACCAGAAAGTTCTCTTGCATAAGAATCTGCCATATGCAAGATGTTTAGATCTTCCATTATGTTTTTAGCTTTGTCTTTCAGATTTTCTTCATATTTCTTTTGAGATTTTGATTTAATTACAGATTTAAATAAAGAGTCATTACTTATTTCTGATCCAGAAAATAGTAAATTTTCTAAAACTGTCATCCTATCAAAAACTTTTGTAAGCTGAAAAGTTCTGACCATTCCCATTCTTGCAATTTTGTAAGGTTGAAAATTAGAGATATCTTTATTTTTTAAATGAATATCACCACTGTCAGAATTCTGAAAGCCTGAAATTAAATCAAAAAATGTTGTTTTACCAGCACCGTTTGGACCAATAATTGAAGTTAACTGACCCTTATTAAACCCTAACTGTTTAATATTGACTGCTGTTAAACCTCCAAAGGTTTTTTTCAAATTGTTTACTTCAATAAGGCTATTTGACATCTAAAAGTAACTCTTCTTTCTTGCCTAATANCCCACTTGGTCTGAATATCATTAGNGCCATTATCAACAAACCAACAAGGAGAAACCTCACNCCTGCTAATTGTTGCCCGTTTGCGTTTTCAAATAAAATAAATGCTAATCGATCAGTTTCAGAAATAATGACCCAAAAAATAATCGAACCGAATATGGGACCAGTAATAGTGCCTACTCCCCCAAGGATCATTATTGCCCAAACATAAAATGTAAGTAGAGGGACAAATACAGTAGTTTCTAATGACCCATAATTAAATGCAAGCAAAACTCCTGATAATCCTGCAATTCCTGCTCCCAACATAAANCTCTGTAATTTAAGCCAGACAGCATTTTTACCCATAGCCCTTACTGCGTCTTCGTCTTCTCTAACAGCTCTTAAAGCTCTTCCCCAAGGAGAATTATTCAAACGTTTTAAAAAAAGAACTGTAAATAATATTGAAACCCAGGCAACTAAACAAACCCATGCTTGAGAAGGTGAAAATCCTAAACTTTCTGAAAAATTATTAATAAAATTTGGTCGGTATTGTTGTAAATTTTCTGTGTAATTTATAATCCCATAAACACCACCTGTAATTGATTCTAAGTCTCTAACAAGTAGTCTAAATATTTCCGCTGCTGCAATAGTTACAATTGCTAAGTAGTCACCACGCAACCTAATAGCTGGTAAGCCTAGAAGAAGTCCAAACAATGCAGCAGATAATATTCCGATTATTAAAGCAACAATAAATGGGAGACCAGTAGAGGTAATTTCTCCTTCTCTACCAGCTGCGTGCGGCATTAATATAAGGGTAACATAAGCACCAACACCCATAAAAGAGGCATGCCCAAAATTTAATAGTCCAGTCCAACCAAAATGAACATTTAAACCAATTGCACTTAGTCCATAAATGCCTGCAAAAGTCAGTAAGTTTAATAATATTCTTGACGCACCTTCAGGATTTAATGCAAATACTAAATAAATTGAAAATCCTGTTAAAAAGACAGCAAATAAAAATTTATTTGAAATTTTCATGAGATTCTTTCTTTTTGCCCAAAAATTCCCTGGGGTCTAAAAAGTAAAATTAAAATCATAATTGCAAGAGCAACCGCATTTTTAGCTTCAGTGTGTCCCTCCATAAATGGAAGACCAACTGAAACTTGGACTAAAATTCCAATCAGAAAGCCTCCAACCATTGCTCCAAAAGATGTTCCAATCCCTCCTAAAACAGTTCCGGCAAAAATTAGTAGAAGTATTAGAAAGCCCATATTCCATCTGACGTCATTAATGATTGCTTGAAATATTCCTGCTAGACCAGCAAGCATGCTGGATGAAATCCATGTTATCAAAATAATATTGTCAGAATTTATGCCTGAAACGCTTGATAGCTCCTCAGAATCTCTTACCGCTCTCATCGCCTTACCTAATCGTGTATAAGTAAGTAGAAAGCCAAATATTAACATTACGACAATTCCAGCAATAAGAACATTTAAGTTTCTTGGAGTCATGTCAAAAAATAAATATGTTTGTCTTCTCTGAAGTTCAAGCGGAAAATCTTGTACCTTTCCTGTTGCAAACAAAAGATACAGATGTCTTATAAATATTGAGAGTCCAATTGTTACAACCAGTACAGCAATATTTCCAACATTGCCCTTTCTTAAAGGTCGAAAAAGACAAATTTCTAATAAGGCACCAAAAAGCCCACAGACGATTACTGCAAGAATGCAAGATAGGGCAAAATTATATCCTAGTGGTGAATATTTATCTAAAAATAGCACTCTATAATCTACAGGACTAGAAAAAAATAAGGTCATAATTGCACCCAATGCAATTATTTCTCCGTGAGCAAAGTTTACAATTCTCGTTACTCCATATAGTAAAGATAATGCAACGGATGCTACCGAGATTATTATTCCTAATAATAAACCATTGCCTAATTGATCTAGCACTTAATTATTCTCCATCTTGAAAAACCACATTTGAACCTTCTTCAACAATAACCTTAAATTTATAATTTTCATTTGTTTGGTTTAAATATCCTATTGTAGCATTTATCCATTCTGCTGGTACTTCTGCTTGGCCAACAACAGCTATTGGTAAGTTTGAATCAACATAAATATTAAAATTTCCACTTATAACAATATCTCCTGAATTTAAGTTATCTCCAAGATTTATCTCTCCTGTACCAATTATTTCAGTCGTTATAAGATTTATATCATTCAGATTTATATATGATCCAAATGACAATACATATAAATTCCATAATGTCTGATTTCCTAGTTGCAGGTCCCAGCCTTTTACCTGCAGCAACCTATCAGTTTCTATTTCTCTAAATTGAATGAGTCGAGGATTTCCTAAATTTGATTCTACAGCTTCTGGAAATCCAATATTTCCAGGTCTATTTTGGATGTCAATAATATAGCCTGATCCTTCAAAAGAATTTAAATTAACTGATCCATCAATGTCTATATTTAGACTGTAAACAATATCCTTTTCAAAATTGCTGCTACGAAAACTCGAACTGTAAGTATTTGTTGTTAATATTTCTTGGCTTGATAAAAGTACAGCTGGGAATAATGAATAAATAATAATTAAAAAACCATAGATATAATTATCGAATCTAGAGTTGCTTAGATATATTTTGTTAAAAATTAAAATTAAAATTGGCAGTAAAGATAATGGCCAATTATCTAAGTAATCATAGATGATTGAAGGACGTAAGATTCCAAACAAAACTAATGAAGCCTGTATGGCTAAAACAAAATAAAATATATTTCTAAATGTTTTGAGATAATTAGTCACTTGGAGCCGGAGAGGGGAGTCGAACCCCTGACCTGCCGATTACAAGTCGGCTGCTCTGGCCACTGAGCTACTCCGGCGAACATTAAAATAATAGCAAAGAGATAATTGAATAAATCTATTTTTTTATAAAAATTTCATGCATTGCTATTGCTGTTGCAACAGATGCATTTAAAGATTCCATATTATTTGTCATTGAAATATCAACAATTAGATCTAATTTTTTTTGAATTTCTTTACTTAATCCGGTCTCTTCAGATCCAACAATTAATGCAATATTTTGATTTTTTAAATCTAAATCTTTAATTTGATTTGATGAATTCATATCTAAACCAATTGTCCAATAACCAAGATTTTTTATCTTTTTAATTAATGAGAATATTGAGTTATACATAACAATATTGACATATTCCATTCCTCCTGATGATATTGCAAATGTCTTTTCAGTAATTTGTACAGATCTTTTTTTTGGCAAAAATATTGTTTGAAAATCAAATGCTGCTGCGCTTCTAGCAACCGCTCCCAGATTATTTGTATCTTGAAAATGGTCTAGTATTAATATTTTTTCAGAAATAATATTTTCAAAATTTTTTTCATCGAATATTTCTTTTTCCTCACAAATTCCAACTATATTGTGCCTCGAGTGAAATTCCCATAATTTATTATCTTTGACGATTTCAATTTCTATATTTTGTTTTTTAATTCCCTCAATTAGAAAATTGAACTTATTTGATTTATTGAGCTTGGTATCAAGAACAATAACTTTTTTGACTCTATTTGAATTTAATGCTGCCTCTAACGCATTTACGCCTTCAACTATTTTTCCAACGCCATCCACTTTCATTCCCGTCTTCAATCACAATTCCAACTTCTTCTAATCTATCTCTCATGTAATCAGCAATTTCAAATTCTTTATTTTTCCTATGATCATTTCTTTTTATAACAAATTTATTAATTGAAACATTCATATCATTTTCAATTTTTATATTTTGTTCAGTTAATATATCTTCTAGCAATTTGGTATCAATTGTTAGCTTGTTGTCTTCGAAAACAAAGCCTAAAGTCTCAAATAAAAATTTAATTGTTGATTTCATATTAGTTATTTGAGTTTGATCTCCATTTTTATTCTTATTGATATATTCAAACATTTCACCAAGAAATTTTGGTGTGTTTAAATCATCATTCATTGATTCAATAAATATTGTTTCAAGATTGCTATCTTTTAAATCAGCTTCAACTCCAGAAATTAAATTTTCTATATTTTTAAAAGTTGCTTTTGATTCGTCTAAAAGAGCTTCAGAAAATTCTTGAGGTTTTCTATAGTTTGCTCTTAGAAAAAAGTACCTCAATACATTGCCACCATAATTGTTAATATACTCTTGAAGAAATTTGGAGTTTCCTTCAGATTTAGACATTTTTTTACCTGAGAAATTTATCATTCCATTATGTACCCAGTGTTTTACAAATTTATGATTAAATGCAGAGGTGGATTGAGCTCTCTCATTTTCATGATGTGGAAAAATTAAATCATTGCCACCACAATGAATATCAATTTCTCCTTTAAAAATATCATGAATCATTGCTGAGCATTCAATATGCCACCCTGGTCGACCGTTGCCCCATGGGGATTTCCAGCTTGGCTCATTATCTTTTGAAATTTTCCATAAAGCAAAATCTTCAGGATTTTTCTTATCTTCTTCAACATTTACTCTGGTTCCACTTAACACTTCATCAAAACTTCTACCAGAAAGCTCTAAATAGGAATCATATTTGCTTACATCAAAGTAAACACCAGACTTAGTAATGTAACCATAATTTTTTTCAATCAAATCATCAATTAATTCAATCATCTGATCAATAGTTTCAGTTGCCTTTGGTTCAAAATCTGGAGTAAGACAATTTAACGCATCATAAGAATCTTTAAACTCTTTAGTTACTCTCTCACCTAGCTCTTGATATGTAATATTTTCTTCAACTGATTTTTCAATAATTTTGTCATCAATATCTGTGATGTTTCTTGCAAAAATAACACTGTTACCAGAAAATTTTATATACCGAACCATGAAATCAAATACTACTGCGGACCTGCCATGTCCTATGTGAGGAGAGGATTGAACAGTTGGACCACAAAGATATATCTTTATGTCAGAACCATTACTTTCTAAAGTCTCCAAGGATTTAGTAAATGTGTTATATAACTTAAGCATGTGATAAGGATATTATAGTTTGGCATGCTGATGCCTCTTTACTTCCAATAGTCCCAATATTGTCAGTTGTTTTACCCTTTATATTAATTTTTGATGTATCAATATTTAATAAAATACCTAAATTTTCAACCAATTCAGTTCTAATATTTGCAACATTTATTACTTGTGAAATAACAATAATATCAATATTGTTTACAATATATTTTTTGTAGTCAATAATTCTTAGAACCTCTTCAAGCATCTCAACACTAGATATTTTTTTAGGCGTCTTGCTATTAGACGGGAAGTAGTGGCCTAAGTCTTTTTTAGATAAAGCTCCAAGCAGAGCATCACACAATGTATGTAAAAGA
>FUFK010043008.1_pt1 | contig 14414 bp, 17 predicted proteins | sample 1021851 | NCBI WGS metagenome assembly FUFK01 (sample SAMEA51879418, study PRJEB19060) | metagenome | reverse complement strand
TGGTTATTACTTTTCTTCTACCAGGAATGTTTAAAGGACGATTTGCACTCATTATATTTTTTGAAATACTTTTGTTTTTCTATCAAAATTATAAATCTTTTGAGTTTTTAAATTTCTAGCCTCTGTCAAACTTGTTTTACGCCAAGGTACATGCTCTTCCTTTGGTTTATTAGTTTGCCAAAACAATTCATCAACCTCTAAATCCTCAAAATTATACTCTTCATAATCCACACTCATGTTACTTGGTGGATTGAAATGGTCACCCATTGGATTATTTACCGGCATTTGTTTCTCCCACTTCTTCCCAAGTTCCACTCTGTTCAACTATACCCGCTATAGCTTCAAATTCTGATTGAACTGATTTAAAAACATTTATTTGTTCATAACTACCATCAATGTTTTTTGGTGTTTTACCCTTTGGAATAAAAACTGCTCTATCCAATTTATCAAACATTGAATCCAATGCATTTCTTATTACTTGTATTTGCTCATAACCTTCTCTACTTATTTTTGACATCTTTGTCCTCCTGTAGTAGTTGTTTTTCTGTTTCTTTTATTTTATCAATATCATCTTTTGAATGTTTATTGATAAATTCATTTACATCAACATTAAGTCTTTTTAATTCACTTAACGCTAAATCTTTTACAAATTCTTCTTGTTCTGAGTCAAGAATAGTTGTCATTAATTTTGTTATATAACTTCCTAATTTATTCATTTATTTTTACCTTTATACTATCTAACCATTGTGTTCCATAATTATCATAATATCCTACCCAAATGGTAGCTGTCTGTCCTATGTTTCCCTCATACACACCCATCATTTGATAAGCGTATCCATCATCCGAAGAATAACTAGCTCCGTTTACAATTGGAATATTTTCACAATAGTTCCAAGTACAACCTTCAAACGAAACATTGGTTGTCCAACCTAAATATTCTAATTCATAACCAACGTATGCTCTTAATTGAGTAAATGTCTGTAATTGATTATCATTAAAATCCAAGTGATAAACACCATTTTCATCCATTGGTAAATTTGGTGCTTCCAATTCTAAATAACAATAATCACAAAAATCTTGTGATGGTTCTATTGGATTATTATCACATCCAACAAACAATATACCAATTGTATATATAAATATATATTTAATTATATTTTTTATCATTTTTTTTATCCTTTTTATTATATTATATAGTAGTAATATAAGAATAATTTGCTATATAAGTCAAGCTTTTTTTAATCCAATATCGTTTTTCCACTCTATAATCCATTTTTCTAAATCACCTGTGGGATTCCATTGTAAAACTTTTTTAGCTTTATTGTTATCAGCTAATGTAGCTCTTGGTTCTATGACTGGTTCAACAGTCACTCTATCCCCACCAATTAAATCTGCAATTTGATTTACAGAACGATTATCACCATTTCCAACATTAAAAACATCACCATTCATTTCTAATGGGTAGTCCATAACCTTGATATTAGCTTCTACCACATCGTCAACATGTGTAAAATCTCTCCTCTGTTCTCCATCACCTCTAATAGTCATTGGTTCACCATTTAGTCTTTGTTGAGCAAATACACCCATCACTAAACAATAAGCACCTGATGTTGGTTGTCTGTGTCCATAAACATTAAAATATCTCAGTGATACAGTTTCTATGTTATATAAGTCACTGTATAATTTACAATATTGTTCACCGATTGATTTATGTAAAGCATATGGACTCATTGGATTTAATTTTTTATTTTCTGATGTTGGTAAATCTTTTTCCTCTACATCACCATAAACAGAGGATGATGAACTAAATACAAAGCGTTTTATGTTGTAATTTCTACAACATTCTAACATATTTACCAATCCATTTACATTTTTATCATGATACAATATTGGATTTTCAATTGACGGCTGAACTCTAGCTAAACACGCCATATGAAATACAACATCTACATTGAGTAACTCATCCTCTAAGGAATATTTAATACCGTTATGCATTGTTGTTAGATTAAATATTGTGTTATCTGAAATATCAAATTTAAAAAATTTAGCTTTTGGATTTATATTTTCTTTTTTACCAGTGGATAAATTATCAAACACAATCACCTCGTGACCATCATCTATTAATCTATCTACAAGATTACTACCTATAAATCCAGCTCCGCCTGTTACTATACATCTCATAAAGTTATCCTAACTATTTTTTTTATCAAAAACATAAATTGTTTCTTTAAACCATCCAAGCACGGCTATACTCCTCAATACCTCAGATACCTCTTTATTATAAATCATGCCTTTTTCTTTATACATATCTAAAACATACTCTTCATTTTGTTCATTCACATGACCATCACCACCTTGTCCATCCAAAGCCCAACTTGTTATTAGATACTCACCTGTATGTCGGATTAAATTATCGACATATATTTCTTCAAATTCTTTTGGTATGTGTTCTGCAACCTCAAGAGATATTACATAATCAAATGTCTTACCTAAATCAAATTCTTTTGATAAATCTAAAACTTTACCAATACCATTAGTCATCTCAGATGTATTCGGATTACCATCATAAGCTTCACATTTAAATCCATTTTCAATTAAATGTTTGATGTAATCCGCATTACCACAACCAAAATCAACAACACTACTGTTTTCTTCGAATATTTGAGGTAATCCCATCATTAAACCATCATCTATTTTATGTGGTGTCATTGAACCCGCGGTTTTATCACTTTTAGGTGTATAACCTTTCCACATACCACTCTCATCTATATATCCTAAAATAATTGAGTATGCTAGCTGTCCATTTGGTACGCCTACAGCATATGTACCCACAAGTGCATTATCTTTTACATAATCAATATTTTTTATTTCTCTAATTTCCCATTGTTCTCCCTCAATTGGTATTGTTGTGGTTTGCTCTTCAAATACAATCTCAGAATCTTTGAGTTTCAAACATTTCAATAAATTTGGCCTACTTATTTTTTCACCATTCACAGAAATTAATTCCACGAGAGAAGCTCCAATGTTTTTTGAAAGATAGTTTGCTTTATGTTTTCCAGGATTTTGTTCCAAATATTCTTTTTCTGTCATCATTCTTCTTCACCTTTATAATGTTCGTGTAACATTTTTATTTTTTTACTTTTAACTAACTCTTGAATGTGTTCAAATTCCACTTTGTCACTATGAGTTATTTTTCTACTATAATAAGATTCTGTTTTAAAATTAGGTGTTTTTTCATCATCATAATAATGAAGATACTCATATTTTTTATCCTTGCCATCAAAACCATAAAGATAAATTTCTTTTACTTTTTCATCATACAAACCAGCATATAAACTTTGCATACCAAGTGTTGGCCATCTATCTGGTGGTAAATTTAAATTATTTGAAACTGCGTCTCCTATTTGAGGCGGGAATATGACAACTGGCACTTTTAAGTTTTTAGTTTGTTCTTGATTAAATTGATTATATTTAAATGTTGGAACACCTACACAAATATAATCATAATTTTCCCAGTTTTGAGAACCCTCTATACCATCTTCTTTATTTAAAACATATTGAAACATATTATCAGTTACAACCCAAACATTAGTTTTACTACCAACATATTCTTCATAACCTTCAGTTTTAAATCTATTCATTCTTAAAACTAAATCAAATTCTGTATCAATAACTTTTCCTAATTTATATTCTAATGCAGAACAACCATTTCCGACTAACAATACTTTCATTAACCAATACCTTTCCAAGTTGCACCATTAGTGGTGTAGTGATGATGACAGGTCGTTACTGAATCATAGTAAGAATCCATTCCTTCTTCAATCCTATCGTTAATCCAATATCTGTCCTCTTTACCAGCTAAGTGTTCGTCAAATGGATATTTTAATAACGTATCTTTTTTATAAAAAGCGAACGCATTATGTAAAAAGTATCTATTTTCATTACTACTAAATTGATTCACTATGTCGTGCTCTTTAAAATGAGACCATACATATCTTGGTGTTATTTTTTTACCTTTATATATTGGTATCTGTTTGCCACCAACCACACAATGTTCATCTAACAACCTTTTAATTTTTTTAAGCTCACAATTTATAATCTGTGAATGAGCTGATAAAACTAATACATAATCATTAGAACATTTCGTAACACCATAGTTTAAAGATTTACCAGGTGTATAAGAATCCATATCATATCTTTTAATTTCTGTATATTTATTGTTATCACTTTTCAATAGCTTATCTCTTTTAAACATATTCACGATACCCATTGAGTTATCTGTTGAATTATTATCTACAACTACTATTTCAGGTTTTTCAAATGTGTCTAACACTGATTGTATAGCATAACCAATATATCTCTCTTCATTTCTATTTCTTATTATAATTGAAATGTTATCCATCAAATCTCCCCGTATAATTATTTCTCGAATCTAACTCACACTCTTGAAAATTGTGACCCATACTGTTCATAACTTTGTTAGATATACTAATATACTCACTCAATCTTTTCATTTCATTTGGTAATATGGCAAATTTATTATCTCTACCAGGTAAATCATTATCAATGGTAAAATGTTTTTCAATGTAATCTACACCATATGCTAATGATAATACAGAAGCCTCAATCCCTTGTGTGTGGTCACTAAATCCAACTGACTTTGATAATTCTGACAAAGCGTTCATTCTTGGTAAATTAACAATATCAAAATTACAAGGATATGAAGATACACAATGTAACAAAGAATACTTATGATAATTTAAATTATGAACACTTAATTTTATCTCGTCAAAGTTTGATGTGCCTGTGGATATTAGTAGTTTATCAAAATTTTCATTACAATAATCTATTAATTCTACATTTCTTGATTCAAAACTTGGTATCTTAACGTAATCTGTAACTACCTGTTTTAATAACTTTGCATCCTCAATTGAAAATACAGATGACATAAATCCTATACCAATTTCATCACAATAATTTTTTAAATCAAAGTGTTTATCTAAATCTAACTCCGCCTTTTCATATATTTCTCTTCTACCATCAGTATCCCAAGAACCTCTTTTTAATCTACTAACACTCCAAGTTTGAAACTTTGCAAAATCACAACCACTTTCTTTTGCAGCAGTAATCATGTCCTTAGCCAATACCATATCACCCATGTGATTCCAACCTATTTCCGCTATTAATTTTGTCATTTAGTAACCCCTCTTTAAATTTATTATATTTAACATTTCTTTTGACTCCTCATATCTTTTTAAATTATCTCTAAAAAGACTTATTTGTTTATTCCAATAATCATTAGACCATCCTGCTATATGTGGTGTTATAATAACATTGTTCATATCCCATAATGGTGAATCATCATTCAATGGTGATTTTGGTAATTTTTGTTCATTTTCAAAAACATCTAAACCTGCACCACCAATCCAGTTATTTTGAAGAGCCTCAACTAAATCTTTCTCTACTACAGTCTCACCTCTTCCTATATTAATAAAATACGAATTATTTTTCATTTTTCCTAGAACTTTTTTATTAAATATAGATTTTGTTTTTTCCGTGTATGGTAAAAGATTTAATGTAAAATCAACATCCGCAACTAAATCACATAATGAGTTTAAATCATCTTTTGATGTCATTTTTATAACATCCATACCCATAGCTTCACAAACCAACGAAACTTTATTACCAACACTGCCACAACCAACAATTAAAATTTTCTGATTATATAAATTTTGTAATTTATCAAAATGTTCATTCATAGAGTTTCTACTTAAATCTTTTTTAAATCGTAAATCATAACAATGATTGACACCTCTGGCTAAAGAGAACATCAATGATAAAGCACTACAAGATAAAGCTTCATCCATAGTTCCTTTACTATTGGTTACAATTATATCTTTATTCATATCCAATACTTTATCCACACCAACAGAACCAAAATGAATCCATTTTAAATTTGGCATTCTTTCTATTAAATCTAAATTTATTCTGTTTCCAAAGTATATCTCTATATCTGAAATATCAACATCATTCGAATCATAAGTGTTAACCTCTTTGACAATATAGTTTTCTTTTAATTCATTTAGAAAATGTTTAGGAACATTAAAAATATCTAAATCTAAAAATAAATCACAACCAATTACTTTCATAATATATCTTCTATAAACTCCATAACTTTTAATGAATCTTTAAGTGTAGCTGCGGGATATGATACTTTACCTTTTCCTAAACACGCGTCAACAAACATTCTATTTTGTTTATATATACCTGGTTTAAATTCTTTATCCTTATCAGACACCACAAGTTCCTCTACTCTCCCATCTGAATAAAATACTTTTCCCTCTTCCATTGGTGCTATATCTACTCTAACCCCATTACCATACATTTTTACAGACCAACCACCTGGTGATGACCAATTTGAAATGTATTGTCCAACAGCTCCATTTTCAAATTCCACTAAACTATGAAATGAGTCTTTAGTCATTTCCTCTTTCCATTGTCTACTCGTTGATGTGATACTTTTTGTATCTCCACCTAAAAATAAAAACATATCTATCATATGAATACCGTTTCCAAATATCCAATTTTTTAATTCATCATCGGTAAATTTATTCTTTTCTTTTATCTGTTTGAATCTTTCTGGTGCTTCAACCACCAAAGAAAATAAATCACCACATTCATCTATTATAGATTTAGACTTCAAGATGTGACTATAAAATCTTCTTTGCAGTCCAACCATCTCCACCACACCTTTTTGTTTAGCTATGGTTAACAATTCTCTGTTTTGTTCAGATGTTAATCCTGGTGGTTTTTCTATAAAAGTGTGAAGTGAAGCCTCTAAACATTTTTTTGTTATTTCATATACATACCTGATACTTGGTTGTATGAATACAGCATCAAGATTTTCATTTTGAATCATATCATCTACATTATCATAATTACTTGGTATGTCATGTTCATCACAAATTGACAATCTTCTCTCAACTCCATTCGGTGTTGTAACTAAAGACACCAATTCAACATCATCAAATGTTGAAAGAACATCTATGTGAAATCCAGCCATTCTACCAGCACCTATCAAACCGACTCTTAATTTATCTCTCATCAAATCTCCTATGTAAATTTATGTTCTTTGTTGAAATCATTTTCATCTAATGGGAAATTAATTAATACATTACCCAACTCATCTGACTTATGAACACCAATTGGAATCATTAAACTTTTCATACCATCATCACCTGAACAACTTATGTTATCGTTAAGAATATCTGTAATTGATTTTTTACAAGTATCTATCATATCCATCATCCCATGTCCTTTAAATGGTACATTTATTAAATTTGGTCTTCGTGTTAATGGTTGATTTCTATCTTCATCACTTCTTGTTGATATTCTCCACTCTTTAGCTTTTTCATCAACTATTATATGTCCAACTGAACCTAATATTTTAAACAACATTGGTGTACCATAATCCTCAGACATATCAAAATAAACTCTAACATCATCAAACCAAACCATTCCATAACCACCTGGGTCATAAAAATTAGGCCCTCTTGGATTGGGTGTTCCTTTTTTGTCTATAAATCCTATTAGTTTTGTTGGTTCTTTGTCCGTTAATAATCTTACTAAGTCAAAAAGATGACCACCATTTGAAGCCATCTGTCCACCACCCATTTCAAAAGTTATTTGTTTGATGTCACCGATAACTCCATCATCAATCATCTTTTTTAATCTTTCATATGATTCAGACCATCTTCTTATATGATGTATAACTAACTTAGTGTTATTTTTCTCACAAACTGAAATCATATTTTGCGCTTTGTTTAATGATGTTGTAATTGGTTTTTCACACAAAACTCTTGGCACTCCATTCTCAGAAGCAAATATGGTTATATCGTGGTGAGTATCTCCATTGGTGGCTATGATTATTAAATCAATAGACTCTGTCATAATCATATCTTCCCAATTAGTGTAACCTGATTTAATTTTGTACTTGTGTGATGTTTCTTTTACTCTATCAATATCTATATCACAAACAGATATTAAATTTACATTTTCTAATTTAGATATAGCTTCACAATGTCTTAATCCCATTCCACCTAATCCAACTACAGCAACATTACTCATTTATTTTTCCCTCCTGATAAAAAACTATGTATTTTGGGCTCCCATCAACCTCAGATAGTTCAGTTATAATATGATTAAAACCAATTTTATTGAGTCTACTAATCACAGATTGAACATCTTTTTTAGTAAATGAGTCTAAACCTTTTTGTGTATTTTTAATAGTAAAATCATCACAATGAAATTCAGCACAAATTTGGTTACATTTTAATAAAGTTTCATCACTGGTTTTTAATAATACTTCTACTTCAGCACCTTCAATATCTATTTTACAGATGTCCACCGTATCAAATTTTTTCATTATGCTGTTAAGAGATTTCGTTTTAACACTTAACACATTCGTATCATTTGCGTAGTGATTTTTTTTAGCTCCAAAAGAGTTAGCTCGTCCTTGAGAACAACTATATTCATAAAAATCTTTTGTCGTATCCTCAGTCCATAAAGCTTCATTTAATATGTTAATCTTTTTTACATTTGTATATCTTTGGTCTAAAATTTCAAATAAATCTGGTGTGGGTTCATAAGCATAAATATTACATGCATATTGTCTTGAAATTTGATTCGTATACTCACCCATATTCGCACCAAAGTCTAAAACAATAGAATCAGTGGTTAAAGTATCCGTATCCATATGATAATTATTCATACCAACAGTTTTAAGACCTAATTGTTTACCGAGTGTTGGACTTATTGTTATTCCATCTCTTTTATTTTTCTTCATTCTCAGTAACTCTATCTCACCAGGTAATAATATATTACCAGGACCATTTATAGTTGGCTGTTTTTTTAATTCCTTAATAAATTTATCAATATCATCATAGAATTGTTTTCCCCTAAACATTGTTGGTTCAAATAACATAAACATAACTCCATTTGTTGATGTGGATTCTCCAAGTCCGTGAAAACCAGCACCAGTAAATAATCCACCTAATATCTCCACCATCAAACTAAGACCATAACCCTTATGATTACCTATTGGTAATATAGAACCACCATTGTAAAAATCATTTGGATTTGTTGATGGATTTCCCTCCGAATCTAATATTATATTTGTTGGTAATTTTAAACCTTTATCTCTATACTCTCTTATCTTACTTTCTGGAAACACACTTGTAGCGAAATCTACAACAATTGGATTTTTATCTTTAGTTGGAACTGTGAATGATACCGGATTTGTACCTAAATACCTTTTGTTACCTCCATGTGGAGCGACATTTGCACCCCCATTACAAACTGAAAAACATATCAATCCTCCAGCGTAAGAGGCCATTGAATTATATTGTCCTAAAGTTCCAATGTGATTTGTGTTATGTAAACCAACTATAGCCATACCTTCTTTTTTTGCTTTTTTAATTCCCTCTTTAATACCAAATATAGCGGTGACTTGTCCAAATCCTTTTTCACCTGAAATATTTATAGATAAACTATTTTCAAATGTTACTTTTGGTTCTTGATTAGGGATTATTTTACCACTTTCAATACTATCTAAATATCTTGGAATTAAGTTTATCCCATGACTATCTATACCCTTTAAACTTGTGTCTATCAATGATTCGACAACTAATTTAGCCTCTTCCTCATTAACTCCAACATCAGTAAATAACTTAACTCCTAAATCTAACATAGCCTTATGGTCAATTTTACTCATCAATCAAACTCCTTATTTTAATTTTAGCAATTTCTAAGTCTAATGGTTCATCAAGATTTATAGAGTTTTGTTCATCCATAATATATGGTCTCACATCTTTACCAATTCTTAATCCTTTACCCACCATTTGTTTATACGTCATAGCATAAATAGAACCATTTCTCACATACGCTGGTGGTGTTAAATCTTGTCTTCTTGTATTCGGTATATCTGGATTTTCATCCCCATAAAAGTTCATAAGTTTATCATTTTCTATATACTTAATTCTAAGTGGATGGTTATCCCACACCCTAACCACAGACACAACAGAGTCAGCACCTGTATTGTCTAATTTCTCTATGACATTATCTATATCTTGTATTGTTTTTAAAGGATTGGTACACATAACCTCAACTACATAATCATATTTTTTATAAGATTGTAAAACCTCTAACAAACCTTCAGCTGTTGTTTGTGTGTTTGATGCTTTTTTTCTTCTAAAAACATTTACATTTAATTCATTGCAAACTCTCTCTATGTCATCGCTATCTGTAGAAACTACATAATCATCAATGTATTTACTTTTAACTATTTCGTCTGTGGTATATTGTAAAAGTGGTTTGCCGTGAATATCAACAATATTCTTTTTTGGTATCCCCATACTACCACCTCTAGCTAATGTAATCGCTAAAACACTTTTATTATTAATCATTTAATACTAATCCTTTAAATTTGTAATACATCAATATAAGAATAATTAAGCAATTTTCCAAGAACTATTTTGATTAATAATCAAATTATTTTCATAGGTTTCTATTTTATTAATTTGTATTTCAAATATATCTAATTCAAAACTACCAACTTCAAGTTCTTCATCGTTAGCAAGTATTTGTGATAATTGAACAAGATAATTAAAATTTTGATTATTTAATTTACTACCATCAAATCTAACCTCTATATCATTCTGAACATCAGCATCAATTGAATATATTTTCTTTGTTAAATCATCAGTAGTATTTGGTTGTTCTCTATTGATATAATCCTCAGCATATGTATCAACATATATTGTAGAACACCAGGGTTCTAATGCTTCTAACATTCCTTCATCACAATTCTTAACAACAAACCCAATATCATATTTTGGTGGAACAATTGGTTTTAATAAATTATCGTGTAAAACAGGAGTTCCCCATTTTCTGAAAAACTCTCTTGTNGAATTNTTCATTAGTTTTTNCCACTCNTCTGATTTTTNANTNTNNTCTTNNGTNANTTTTCCNTGTTGAAACTGACCACCACGAGCNGTTAAATGATATACAAAACTNTCCCACGATTGTATTAATTCAAACCCAGCGAGTGATAATCTATTAAATACATCAGAATCCTCACGAGCCGAAGCGAATCTTGGGTCGTGGCCACCTATTTTCATAAATGCTTCTTTGAACATCATCCACGGTGCAAACAATCCATTAGTTATTTTACCATCATATTTTTCTTTACATTCCTCTACAAATTTATTAAACTCCTCTTCTCTCCAACCCTCTTCTACATCAGGTTCAGGCCACATACCAAAGTCTTTAATAATCTTTTCACCATTCTCTGGATGTAGTGGTGGTTCTATTCTTGTGGCACACACCACTCTTTTCATCGGGTCAATGTATTGTCCATGAGCCAATTGTTTGTAAGCTATTTTATCAGCATCTTTACCTAACATCATATCTGCATGAAATATCATAAACACATCAGTATTAGATTCTTCTATACATTTATCATAAGCCTTACCTATACCATATAAATTACCAGTGGTATTATTGAGGTATCTTAAATTATACTTATCTTTAACAGACTCTAACCATTCAACTGTTCCATCATTATCCTCATCAACAAACACAATTATGTCGTGGTCTTTTCTGTAAGCGTTCTTTCTTATTGAAGGTATACAAGCTTCAAGATACCTACGATTGTTTTTACTTGGTATACAAAATGTTATCTTTTCCATTATAATATTTCCTCAATTGTTTTTATCACTTTTACACAATCTTGTTTTGTAATCTCTAAGTGAATTGGTAATGTTATTAATTGTTTTGAGTATTTATGTGCATTTGGACAAGTTCCATTATGTGAAGAATACATTGGATATAAAGTGTTATCTACATAATGGACACCTGGATATATATCGTTTTTATACAAGTGATTGATAATCTCATCTCTTTTCTTTTCATCAACTAAAATTTGATACAAATGTTTAGATGATTTAAAAGTNTGCCAAGACGTTGGAATCGTTTTACACCAANCCTTTNCATTNAACAATTCATCATACCANTCNTTTATTTGATTTCTAAAATCATTATCTTCATNAAGATACTTCAATTGAATNAATCCAATAGAAGCCATAATTGAATTTCCATGATATTTAAANCCAACATTCGGTACATCATATCTCCATTTATAAGAGCCCTCATCATCTGAACGACTATATGTATCCTTATCAATACCTAACCAAGATATTTGCCTAACTAACTTGTCATATTTTTCATCTTTAAAACATATCATTCCACCATCAGCTGTTGGTAAGTTTTTTACAGCTTGAAAACTAAACACCGAAACGTCAGCTTCCCAACCACAATGAGAAGAAGCGTAAGCACCACCACCCGGCATGACATCTTTGGTATATGTACCTGACATATGTGCAGCATCTAATATTAATTTTAAATCGTATTGCTCACATATGTGTTTGATATGATTTAATCTTCCAGCGTTTCCACCCATACCAACATACATAACAGCTCTTGTTTTAGGTGTTATTAATTTTTCAACTGATTCAGGACTTAAACACAAATGTTCATCAACATCTGCAAACACTGGATATAATTTTTCATATAAAATTGAATGATTGGTAGAAACAAATGTTAGTGGTGTAGTTATAATCTCATCACCATCTTCCCAACCCTCTTGTGTTTTAAATATGTTAAGTGCTAAATGTAAACCAACAGTATTTGATTGTAAGAAATGAGCATATGGTAATTTAGTATATTCTTTCCAAGCTTCTTCAAACTCAATTGTCTTGAATCCCATCCCAGTCCAACCTTTATCGAGACATATTTTTATTTCATCAAGAACCTCTTCAGTTCTATACTTTGGTTTTAATACATTTATTTTACTCACTTATATCCTCCTCATATTCAACAGGTCCATCTATTAAAAAATTACCTGATATGTTGAATGGTGGTGTGTCTTTATCTTGTGGTAAATCTACATTACCTCTACCACACTCAATCATATATGGTGATTTTCTATATTCATTAGATAACCATTTCATTTTATCTATTCCAAAGTATTTTGTAAATTTATAAGCATTTAAATACAATGATGTATTCCCATATGGGTCTATTAATAAAAACTTTGTTCCATCTTCTTTAACACCAAAGGTTAATTCTTTATTCACATATTCAAATCCATTTATTTCTTTTATGTGGTCGTATCTTGTACACATAAAACTGCCTCTGATAGATAAACATTCAATATCTGTATCAAACATGTGTTGATTTTCTTCTCTGACATAATCAATTAATTTATCTTTTGTTTTTAACCAATAACTTAATCTAGCTTCTGTTTGTGGTTGGAACATCATTGGATAATTAAATCCATTTCCAATTATCTTTACACCACTGTTTATGTGCTCAACACAAGTGCCTACAAAGTTCCAATCTTTAATAACCATATCATCTTGAATACAAAATACTATTGTGTCATCATCCAAATCTAAATAATTAAAGGCTTTGTTATAAGCTCCCCATTCTAATCCAATGTTTTCAAACACTTTATATTTAAAATTGTCTTTAACTAATTTAGTAGGTTCTTTATGACAAGACCAAAACACATCAATAAACTCATTCCTATTTTGTAATTCAATTAATCCATCAATAAAATCAGTAACACCTTTTCTGCCATCAAACTCATCATACCACCAACCACATATTATAAATTGTATTTTCATTAACTTAACCTTTCAATATCGTTTCTAAGCATTTTTTCAACCAATTCTCTAAATGATGTTTTTGGTTTCCAACCTAATTCAGTTTGTGCTTTAGTTGAATCACCACGAAGTACGTCAACTTCAGCAGGCCTCATAAATCTTCGGTCTTGTCCAACATATTTATCCCAATCCAAAATACCTATCTCTTGAAATGCTACATCTAAAAAATCTCTGATTGAATGTGTTTCACCTGTTGATATTACATAATCATCAGCTTTTTTCTGTTGTAACATTAACCACATAGCTTCACAATAATCAGGAGCATATCCCCAATCACGGTATGAGTCTAAATTACCTAACATTATTTTATTCTGTAATCCCAAATGTATCCTTGCAACACCATCCGTAATCTTACGAGTTACAAACTCAATACCTCTTCGTTCTGATTCGTGATTAAACAATATACCACTACATGCAAACATATCATAAGACTCTCTATAATTCTTTGTAATCCAATGTCCATATAATTTAGCAACTCCATATGGTGAACGAGGATAAAATGGTGTTGATTCCTTTGCTGGATTCTCTACCATTCTTCCAAACATCTCTGATGATGAAGCCTGATAAAATCTAACTGGTGCACCATATTCTCTTGTCGCTTCTAACATTCTCAACACACCCAACCCCGTA
>FUFK010063630.1_pt1 | contig 14415 bp, 13 predicted proteins | sample 1021851 | NCBI WGS metagenome assembly FUFK01 (sample SAMEA51879418, study PRJEB19060) | metagenome | reverse complement strand
GAAATTAGAACAAAGAGTATGCTAAACATCTATAAAATAATAAAATAGCCTAATTAGCATAATATAGGAAAAACTTTGCCTGCAAAAAATATTGATGAACTCATAGCTCTTTGTAAAAGAAGAGGTTTTATATTTCAATCCAGTGAAATTTATGGCGGCACACAGGGCTTATACGACTACGGCCCATTAGGTGTTGAATTAAAAAATAACATTAAAAACTCTTGGTGGAAATCAGTAGTATATGAACGCGATGACGTTGAAGGTCTTGATGCTTCCATCCTCACAAAACAGGCGGTTTTAAAATATTCTGGACATGAAGAAACATTCACAGACCCTTTGGTTGATTGTAAGTCGTGTGGGGAAAGGTTTAGGGCTGATCAGGTGCCTGATTATTGTAAAAAAGAGGATTTAACTGAGCCACGTCAATTTAATTTAATGTTTAAAACTAATGTAGGTCCTATTGATGACGGCAAAACCTTTGCATACCTCAGACCAGAAACAGCTCAACAGATTTTTACTAATTTCAAAAATGTTGTTGATTCAACATCTAGAAATGTACCATTTGGTATAGCCCAACTAGGTAAAGCCTTTAGAAATGAAATTACATTAAAGAGTTTTATTTTCAGGGTGAGGGAATTTGAACAAATGGAACTGGAGTTCTTTGTAATGCCTGGTACAGACGAAGAATGGCATAAAGAATGGGTTGACCTAAGATTGGATTGGTGGGAAAAACAAGGAGTCTCAAGGAAAAATTTAGAGCTTTATGATGTGCCCAAAGATGAATTGGCCCATTATTCCAAAGCAACCATAGATATAATGTATAAATTTCCTCATGGGGTAGAGGAATTGGAGGGAATTGCAAACCGAACGGATTTTGACTTAGGCTCTCACTCCAAAGACCAAAAAGAATTAAATTTAAAATCAGATGTCATTGAAAATAATGAGTCAAATGCGAAGTTAGCACTAAAAGATGAAAATAATGAATGGGTGGTTCCATTTGTTATTGAACCTTCAGCTGGTGTGGATAGAGCGGTTTTAGCTATTCTGAACGAAGCTTACAACATAGAAGAGGTTGATGGTAAAGAAAGGGTTGTTCTAAAACTCAAACCTCATTTGTCACCAATAAAAGCGGCTGTAATTCCATTAAAGAAAAATGATGAAAACATTGTTGCAAAAGCAAAAGAAATTAAAACAAAACTTCAAAAATTAGGCTTGGGTCGGGTGTTGTTTGAGAATAGTGGTAACATTGGAAAAAATTATAGAAGACATGATGAGGTTGGCACTCCCGTTTGTATAACAATTGATTTTGAAACGCTTGAAGAGAATACCGTTACAATTAGAGACCGTGACACAATGAAACAAAAAAGGATTTCTGAAAAAGATCTTGAAGCTGAGTTTAAAAAACTTTTCTAAATATCAACGTTTTCTGCTCTTAACGCATTCTCGTCAATAAACTGTCTTCTTGGCTGAACTTGATCGCCCATAAGGGTTTCGAAAATATCATCAACCATTTCTCTTGCATCGTCTAGAGTGATTTGAACAAGCCTTCTATTTGTGGGGTCAAAAGTTGTTTCCCATAATTGTTCAGGGTTCATCTCTCCCAGCCCTTTATATCTCTGTATTTCAGGAGACCTGGCTCCTTCTGAGCTCTCTTCACGAAGAGCTTTTAAAATCTCATCTTTCTCTTCTTCATCTTTTGCATAATGTGTTTTGCTTCCTTTTTTAATTTTAAATAAAGGAGGAAGAGCAAGATAAATGTGTCCTTTTTCTAAGAGGTCGTACATTTGATTGTAAAAGAAGGTTAAAAGAAGAGTTCTAATATGTGAGCCATCTACATCAGCATCGGTCATTATTATCACCCTGTGGTATCTTAGTTTTTCTACATCGAATTCATCAACACCAATCCCTGTGCCTAGAGCTGTGATGAGGGTTCCTATTTCATTTGATGATAAAACTTTGTCTAAACGTGCTTTTTGAACATTTATGATTTTTCCTTTGAGTGGAAGAATTGCTTGAAAACTTCTATCTCTTCCTTGTTTTGCTGAACCACCAGCAGAATCACCCTCAACCAAAAACAACTCTGAGAGAGATGGGTCTTTTTCCTGACAATCAGCCAGCTTTCCTGGTAGTCCACCAATATCAAGCAAACCTTTTCTTCTTGTCATTTCTTTTGCTTTTCTTGCTGCTTCTCTAGCATATGCTGCTTCAAGCACCTTGCCTAAAATTTCTTTCGCTTGTGGTTTGTTTGCTAACAAAAAGTCCATAAAATAATCATTTAACAATCCCTCAACAGCAGGCCTTGCCTCTGATGAAACAAGCTTATCTTTGGTTTGCGAAGAGAATTTTGGATCGGGCATTTTCAACGAAATAATAGCAACCATGCCTTCTCTAACATCCTCCCCAGTAATCTCAACCTCTTTTTTTCTCATTAAGTCTTCTTTTTTAATAAAGTTTTTTATGACTCTTGTAAGACCGCCCCTAAACCCAGCAAGATGTGTTCCTCCGTCAGCTTGTGGGATATTGTTTGTAAAGCACTGAACATTTTCTCGATAGGTGTTTGTCCACTGTACCGCAACCTCTACACCAATACCCTTCATGTTGGCTTGAGCATAAAACGGCGTACCAACAGTTTCTTTTTTTCCAGTAAGATGTTTGACGAACTCATTTAGACCGCCCTCTGATTTAAAATCATGAGATTTTCCAGTTCTTTCATCCAAAACACTTATACCTATGCCTTGATTTAAGAAAGAGAGCTCTCTTATTCTCTTAATTAAGATATCTACATCGAATTTTGTGTGAGAAAAAATCTTCTTTGAGGGGATAAAGGTGACTTTTGTGCCAGTTTTCTCGCTTTTTTCGACTATCTCAAGTTTTGTTTGAGGAAATCCATCTGAATACTCTTGTCTATATTTAGACCCTTGCCTTTCTATCTCTAGTACAAGCTTGCTGCTCAAGGCATTTACAACCGAAACNCCTACACCATGGAGCCCTCCAGATACTTTATAGCTGTTTTCGTCAAACTTTCCACCTGCGTGAAGCACAGTCATTATGACTTCTGCTGCTGAGGCGCCCTCTTCGTGTTTATCTACAGGTATGCCCCTACCATTGTCAGCAACAGAAACAGAGCCATCCTTTCCAACAACAACATCTATTTGATTACAAAAACCAGCCAAGCCTTCATCAATAGAATTATCCAATACTTCAAAAACCATGTGATGCAAACCAGTACCATCGTCTGTATCACCAATGTACATTCCTGGGCGTTTTTTAACAGCCTCAAGACCCTTTAATACCTTGATGCTGTCTGAATCATAATCATTTGACATTTGAGCACTCTCCATTGTGTTCTACGTGGAACAAAACTACATCATTATGGTTTGCAAAGTGAGAAAAATTTATAGATGTCATAATTGTCTGAACACTGTTATTTATAAGATATTTTAACATTAAATTGGCGTTTTCCTTATCTAATTCTGAAGAAATATCATCCATTAACAATATAGGGGTTAATTTGGTGTGTTCTATGATAATTTCTCTCTGGATCAGGTGAAAAATAATGGAAATTATTTTCTGTTGTCCCCTTGATAGGATTTCTGACGCATCTGTATTATTAAGAAGGATGTTAAATGATCTTTTGTGTGGTCCTTCTGTTGTTCTTTTCAAAATACAATCTTTTTCAAAGTTTTTAGATAAAATATCAGAATAATTAGATATTCCATCATAACCTCGGTCATATTTTATGCTTAATTCCTTAATCCAGGGGTTTTTTTCTTCAAAATTCTTTACTAAAGCGCTGTCTGTAAGGTATTTATTTATTTTTTTACAGAGATTTGTATTTAATGAGTAAATTTTTGGTTCTATTTCTATAAGCTTTTCGTCCCAATATTTTATCTGATTATAGTCTTTATTTTTAAGGCATGCAGCCCTTTGGGAGATGATTTTTTTAACCTCATTTAACAAAATTGCTTCTGATTGTTCTACGTAGAACAGTGTTTTATTTAAAAAGCTTCTTTTTTGTTCTGGGTTTGAGGTTGTAAAGAAAAATTCTTTGTTCTCTATCAAACAATTAGGGTATTTTTTTACTAATTTAGTAAAATTGCTTGTCTTCTCCCCTCTGTTTTGAGAAATTTGTGTTCTATTGTCTCTTTTCTTTGTGATTTTGATAGAGCTTCCCTCCTCAAAAACTATTAAAGTTTGAGTTTGGTTTTTGTTTTTCTGAATTAAGTTGTTAGTGTCGTTAGTTCTAAAAGATTTTCCAGTTAGAGCAAAATAAACAGATTCTATTATAGAGCTTTTACCTGATCCGTTATCGCCATAAAACAAGGTTATACCTTTATTTATAGGGGTTTCAAGAAATTCATAGCTCCTAAAACAGTCTAGTTTTATTTCTTTAATTATCACTCTTTCTATTATAAGAGCAGTGGCATTAATACAAGAACTTGGTTAGAGTCGCCGCTTTCTACAAGCGCACTTTTATCGCTACCAAAACTTACAAGAGATATTTCTTCCTCATCAATGGTGCCTAACACTTCTTTGAGATAATTTACGTTAAACGCTATATCAAAGTCAGCAGAAGCTCCTGAAATGTCCAGTTTCTCTTCAGCCGACTCTTGNTCTGGGTTGTGGGCAGAAATATCTAANACACCTGAGTCAGCTTTTAGTTTTACTCCCTTAAANTTTTCGCTTGTNAGGACAGAGACTCTTGAAAGNGAGTCCAGCATATTTTTTCTATTAAAAGTTATTTTTGAACCNTCTCCTTGTGGAACTACCTGGTTGTAGTTTGGATAGTTGCCATCTATTAATTTAGATTTAAATGTAAATTTTTTAGACATAAATACAATGTTGTTTGTATTTATATAAAACTCGATGTCGCCATCCTGTTTGGGAAGAATTTTCATGAGCTCAATTACCGTTTTTCTTGGAATAATGCCAGTAAAATCGCCCTCTCCNTCNAGGCTAGATTTAAAAATTGCAAGCCTGTGTGCGTCTGTAGCAACCATATTTAGTGCGTTTTCGGTTTTTTCAAATAAACAGCCGTTTAAATAGTGCCTCCAATCTTGGTTAGCCATGGCAAATGAGGTTTTTTGAAAAAGCTCAAAGAGCTTCGTTGATGATATTTTGTGAGTAGTATCGCTTTTAACAACATCAAAATCAGGAAAATCTGATCCAGGAATTGTTGAAAGATTGTATTTGCCTGACGACGATCTAACAGTTAGTTTTGAGCTTTCCTCATTAAGCTCAAAAGAAACCTGNCCATCAGGAAGCTCTCTAATTATGTCCGCTGCTTTTTTTGCAGGAATCGTTGTTTCGCCTGGTTGTTCTACGCTTGCACCCTCTAAAGAGACATCAAGCTCTACTTCTAAATCTGTGCTCAAAAGCCTAATAGAGTCTGTCTCACACCTAATAAGTATGTTGCTCAAAATCGGTAAAGTTTGTTTTTTATCGGCAACTGCCGCCAAGGATTGAAACTCGTTGATTATTTCTGCTTTATCTATTTTAAACTTCATATTAAGCTGAAAGGCTTCTTCTTAATTTTTTATAATCTTCATCAATCTCAAGGTTGTCTTTCTTGAGTTCTTTTGTTTTTTCACAAGCATGTATTACTGTTGTGTGATCCCTGCCACCGAAAGCCTCTCCAATCTCCGGTAGGCTGTGGTTTGTAAGCTCTTTGGAAAGAGCCATTGCTATTTGTCTTGGTCTTGCAATAGACCTGTTCCTTCTTTTTGAAAGCAAATCACTCATTTTAATGTTGTAATAGTCTGCCACCACTCTTTGGATGTTGCTGATTGTAACCATTTTTGCCTGAATGGCTAAAACATCTCTTAATGATTCTTTAATTAGTTCGATGTTTATTTCTGATTTAGCAAATTTAGCATTTGCAGCAACCCTTTTTAGGGCTCCTTCTAGCTCTCTTACGTTCGATTTGACTTGTTGCGCTATAAAGAAGGCGCAATCTTCAGGGAGTTCTAGGCTCATTTGTTCAGCCTTTTTCAAAAGAATGGCTGCTCTTGTTTCAAGGGCAGGGGGATCTATAACAACAGACAAACCCCACCCAAATCTTGATTTAAGCCTATCTTCAAGACCCTCTATTTCTTTAGGATACCTGTCACAAGAAAATATCATCATGTTTCCGCTTTCAATTAGGCTGTTGAAAGTATGAAAAAGCTCGTCTTGAGACTGTTCTTTTCCTGCAAAAAACTGAATATCATCAATTAAAAGCGCATTTAATCCTCTGTAGAATTTTTTGAATTCATTAATAGCTCCAAGNTGTAATGCTTTTACCATGTCGCTTACAAACCTTTCAGAATGCACATAACATATTTTTGCATTTGGNCTGTCNTCTAAAAGCTTATTTCCGATTGCGTGCATAAGGTGAGTTTTGCCCAGACCAACGCCCCCGTAGACAAATAGCGGGTTATATTCTGTTTGTGATGCTTGTTCGGCAACCTGTTTAGCAGCAGCCAAGGCTATTTGGTTAGACTTCCCTGTAACAAATGTGTCAAATGTGTAGTTTTTGTTTAAGCCAGTTGTTTGGGGTTGTGTTTGGGTAGAAGCTTTAACAGAAACATTTAATATAAATTTGTTTCGCCCTATGTTGTCTTCGAGGAGGGTCGTAATTTGTGGTAAATATTTTTCTTTAAACAAATCTCCAACAAAATTATTTGGGGCGTAGATATTAAAGTTGTTTTCCTTCAAATCAAACTTTAGTGGCTTTATCCAAGAGTTAATCTCGGTGCTATTTAAATTCTTCTCTAGCTCCTTAACACACTGGTTAAAAATATTTATTGTTGAAACCTTGTTAGACATGTCGATAAGTTTATAATACTTAAGCTTTTTAAAACATGTAATAAATACATTGTTTTTTTGTTAAAAAACTGTGGATAACTATGAAAAGAACACTAAAAGTAACAAACATTAAAAGAAAACGAACCCACGGGTTCAGGGAAAGAATGTCAACCAAGGCCGGCAGGTCTGTGCTCTCAAACAGAAGATCAAAAGGCAGAAAGTCTTTAGCTGTATAACCTTAATGGGCAAAGACTTTTCCCTCTCAAAAAACCAGAGAAGAAAAAAACTTACCAAAGAAATGTTTGGGTGGAAGGTTTGCAACGTAGCAGATGGTGTTTCTGTTTTTTTTAACCCCAACAACAACAAAAATACTGTTTTAGTGTCAGTTCCAAAAAAAGCTGTCAAAGAGGCTTACAAAAGAAACCTCCTCAAAAGGAAAGCTAAAGAAGTGTTTAGATTGAATGCCAAGAGAGATAAGTCGGCAGATTATTTGATAAGATTTAACAAGTTTGCTGAAGGTTTTGAAGGCAGCCTTAAGGATTTTTTTAAAAATGTTTAACCCAAGAACAATATTCGCGTCTCTGTCCCTGGTTTTGGTTTTGGGGCTAATTTACGAGTGGAACTCTGGCAGCAAATCAACAAAACTTGAACGCTCTGTTTTGGTTCAAAACTCTGCGGGAGCTTCTGGGTATGAAAAGATAAGCAACGGCAGNCTCGACATATATATTGACATAGATGATGGCTCAATAAAGGAGGCCTACCTGTATGAAAAAGAGCGTGGGGACGGTCTTGTTAAAACCAGGCTAATGTCTGATGACAGCCTATTAAAGTTTTATTTTAAAACCTCTATCTCTGGCTTTAGAAATGATGGGTCTTTTAAAATTAAGGACAAAACGAGCGACTCCTTGGTTTTGGTGGGGTCNGACCNAAACAACAACACCCTTGAAAAGGTTTTTTATTTTGAGGGCCCAAACGTCGTAAGGATTGACGATAGTTTGGGTTTGGTTTCTTCCTCTTTTGGGAATATCTCGGCATTTAAAACTTTCTACCGAAACAAGAACAAGTCAATTGATTATGGGGTTTCTTTCTCAAGGGACCATCTGGCATACAGCACAAGCGATGATGTTTTTAATGACGAACAGATTACTTCCATAAGAAACAGAGAGGACTACACAGGAAATTGGATTGGGTATTCGCAAAAACATTTTGTGGTAGCGGTTTTTGACAAAAACAGTCAACAAAAAATTTCACTTTACCCACAAGACGAAAATGGTGTTTACCGGTTTGGTTTTTCGGAGGAAGCTGTGCCAACCTCTGGGGGCTACGTTTCTACAACCAGTTTGTTTTTAGGCCCCAAACAAAAAACTGTTCTAGAGTCTGTTGCTCCACACTTCAAATACAACCTTGATCTTGGTTTTGTATATGGAATAGGTGAGTTCCTTATTGTGGTGCTTAACTTTTTCCACTCTTTGGTGGGGGACTGGGGTTTCGCAATTGTTTTGCTAACCCTTTTGTTTAAGCTTCTCTTGTCTCCTCTTCAAATAATGCAAATAAACTCCATGGTGAAAATGAGAAAACTTCAACCAAAAATACAAGAAATACAAGACATGCACAAAAACGACCAACAAAAAATTGGTATGGAAATGATGCAGCTCTANAAGAAAGAGAAATTTAACCCCTTGGCTGGTTGTTTTCCAATGATTCCCCAAATACCCATTTTCTTAGCTATGTTCTGGGTAACAAGAGAGGCGTTCGAGTTTAGGGGTGAGTCCTTCTTGTGGATTCCAGATCTTGCTGAGTCCGACCCCTATATGATTGCTCCGGTTCTTATGGGCTTAATGATGTATTTGTCTCAAATGATGATGCCGAAGCCTCCCCAANCCCAAGGNATGCAGGCTCAGATTTCTCGTCAGATGATGATAGTTTTTCCACCGATGTTGACTCTTATCTTTTTATTCATGCCCGCTGGTGTCGTGATTTATTCCGTCATCAACATGGCTCTTTCAATTGTTCCTCAAGCATTAATTTTAAGAAGCGTAGACCCCGATGGTCGGTAAAGGTCTTGATCCTATATTTGCACAAGGGTCAGCGCCCGGCCAATCTGCTATTGCTGTGGTTCGTTTGTCAGGCAAGCTTCCTGCCTCTCTTTACGATGAATTAAAAATTTATGAGGATGAGCGGTCCTTTTTTTTGAGAGAAATTAATTTTGGAGATTTTGCGGATAGTTGTCTTGTTTTAAATTTTCCTGCTCCTGGCTCTTATACGGGAGAAAGCATGCTTGAAATACATTCACACGGAAACCAATTAATTGTTGCTGAGATTTTTCGGTGGCTTGAGGAAAGGGGCTTGAGAGAAGCAGAACCGGGCGAGTTTAGCAAAAGGGCTTTTTTAAACAANAANATTAGNCTNGTNCAGGCTGANGGAGTTTCTCTGGGCATAGAGGCAGAAACGAAAGACCAGCTGGTTGCCTTAGACTCTTTTAGGTCCGGGGTGTTGTCAAAAAAAATTGAAAACGTAATGTCTCAGCTCAATGGTGTCTTGGTAGAGCTGGAGGCTCAGCTTGATTTTTCAGATGAAGAGGATGTTGTAGACACAAAGTCTAGCGTCATTCAGGATTCTCTTAATTGCGTGCTTATAGAGCTGTCTGATTTGTTAAAAAATTATGGTCCCTATGAAAAAANCTCACTTAAGAAAAAGGTGGTTTTGGTGGGTCGTCCCAATGTTGGTAAGTCATCCATATTTAATTCTTTATTAAACGAAGACGTGGCAATTGTATCGCAAAAAGCTGGCACAACAAGAGATGTGGTAAGAAAGGTTTTGCCGCTTTCAGGGTTTGAGGTTGAGATTGAAGACACCGCGGGGCTTCGTCCTGAAACAAACGATGAAATTGAAAAATCTGGTATGAACCTATCAGTTAAGGCTGCCGCGGCTGCTGATTTGTTGATATATGTAACGGATGACCCTGAAGAAGCTGTGCCACAAGAGTTTAAAGACCATTCTTTTTTGGTTTTAAACAAGTGCGACTTAAGTCCGCCTCCTCCTTCATTCTCGGGGCTTTCGGTTTCTGCAAAAACNGGGGAAGGTATNGGTCTGTTGCTTGAAAAGCTGAACAGCCTAGTATCAAGCAGCTCTGGGCAAAAACTAATTTCCGAAAGAACTCACAAAAAGCTTGAGAGCGCAAAGAAGATAGTATCAAAAAAAGCTAGCGGTGCTGATTTTTTCGAAATGACTGCCCAAAATATAAGAGATGCCAACCAAGAGCTTAACGAAATATATGGGGAGCTCGACAACGAGAAGATTCTTGATCAGATTTTTAACAACTTCTGTATAGGTAAATAGCTTTACTGTTAGTTTTTTGTGGATGTTTTTTTAATCACATACTATCAACANCCTAACAGCTCTAAATAAAGATNTTAAACACAANNAACCCCGCCTTTTCATTTTTNATAAAAGCCTTATAAAAAGGTATAATTCGNAGTTATTAACAGGAANACTANNCCTAAATAATAANAACAAACAAAAGATGAATAATATATTTGATTTAGTAGTAATAGGGGGTGGGCACGCAGGCGTTGAGGCAGTGCTTGCTGGAAAACGCATGGGCCTTAATGTTGCACTAATTACATTAGATAAAACTAAAACAGGGCGTATGTCTTGCAACCCAGCTATAGGGGGTATCGGCAAAACACACCTGGCAAAAGAGATAGATGCTCTTGGCGGCTATATGGCAGAAGCAACTGATTTGTCCGGTATTCAGTTTAGAACTCTTAATAAGAAGAAGGGGCCGGCTGTTCAGGCAACAAGAGCTCAGGCTGACAAAGAGCTTTACGAAAAAACCATTCAAGCGAAGCTCAAAAAAGAGCAAATTGACGTGTTTGAGGATGAGGTTATAGATTTTGAAGAAAAGAATGGTGAGGTTTTTGCTGCTGTTGGTAAAAACAAAAAATACAAAGCTAAAGCATTTGTGCTTACAACAGGTACATTTTTGAATGGCGCTATTTTGATTGGAAACAACAAAAGAGAAGGCGGCAGGATAGATGAAAAAAAAGCCTCAGGCCTCGAAAAATTTTTTGATAAACAAAATCTTATGCTGGGTCGTCTTAAAACTGGCACGCCACCCAGACTTGCAAGAGAGACCATAAACTTTGAAGTCCTGGAAGAACAACCAGGAGACCAAGAAGTTTGTTATATGTCTTTTTTAGAAAACAAAAACCATCACCCGAAACAAGTTTCCTGCTATATCACAAAAACAAACAAGAGAACTCACGATATCATCAAAAAAAATATAAAAAAATCAGCCATGTATTCCGGGCTTATTAGTGGTGTTGGGCCCAGATATTGCCCCTCAATAGAAGACAAAATAATGAGGTTTTCATCAAAAGACAGCCACCAGATATTCGTGGAACCAGAGGGCTTGGAAAGTAATTGGGTTTATCCAAACGGCATCTCTACGAGCCTGCCACGAGAAGTGCAGGAAGAATATATTAGGTCTATCGAGGGCTTTGAAAGTGCTGAAATATTGCAGCAAGGNTATGCTGTTGAGTACGATTACATAGACCCAAGAAACCTCGAAAAAACCCTTAGACTAAAAAACCTCAAAAATCTCTTTTTGGCGGGGCAGATCAACGGCACAACAGGGTACGAAGAAGCAGGAGCACAAGGCATGGTTGCAGGTATAAACGCATCTCTGTTGGTTCAGAAAAAAGCAGAATGGATTCCACAAAGACAAAACAGCTACATGGGTGTGTTGGTCGACGACCTAACAAGGTTTGGAGTAAGCGAGCCCTATCGGATGTTTACGTCTAGAGCAGAACACAGGCTGGTGCTGAGACAGGACAATGCTGATGAAAGAATGTTTGAGGCTGGCAAACACATGGGGCTAATCAACAAAGAAAGAGAAGAGGTCTTTTTGAAAAAACAAAAAGAAAAAAAACAAAACCTTGAACAGCTTAGAAAAACAAAGATAAAGCTCGGAGACCAAATCAAAACAGCCCACGACCTTTGTAAAAGGAACGACTTCACCATGGAAGACGTAAAAGGAACGCTAGAGAAGACCAACAAAAGGTTCGTAGAAACATATTACGACATACGCTACTCTGGCTATGTAGACAAACAAAGGAGAGAACTTGAAAAAATGAGAAATTTAGAAGAGCATGATTTGGGGCTGATCTTCGATTATGCCGAGGTTGTGGGGCTTTCTGGAGAGGTTAAAGAAAAGCTCAACAAAACAAAACCGAAAAACCTTCTTGAGGCCTCAGGGGTCGAAGGCATAACACCGGCTGCCCTAAACGTGTTGGCCATCCACTTGAAAAAAATTGATGCAATCAGAACAAGCTGAGACACTCAAAAAGCTCGCAAACCTAATCGCAGAAAAAAACAAACAACACAACCTCACCTCTGCAAAAACAGCGGAAGAGATTTATAAAAACCACATAAACGACTGTGTTCAAGCCTTTAANAAGGTGCAAAAAACTCTTAGCAAAACAGTAATAGATTGTGGTTCTGGCGCAGGGCTGCCTGGCCTTGTTTGGGCCACACTAGACCCCAACAAAAAAATTTATACCNTAGACAGCACAAACAAAAAGACAGCATTTCAAAAGCTCGCAATAAGAGAGNTGGCNCTTAAAAATGTAGTAGCCGTCAATGACAGGATCCAAAACGTAATCCTAGACCACGAAAACACAGTAGTGTTCAAGGCCTTTTCGTCTATCAAAGATGGGGCCCTTAGTCTTAACAAAAAAAACAACCATAAAAACATGCTTTTTCTAAAAAAGGACGACGAAAAAACAAAACTAGAGATAACAGAAGCGTCTTCTTTGTTATATGATTACAAAAGGCACGAATATGCGTCAAACGACACGAAGATGCTCGTGCTCGAGCTTTATGACAGTTAAGATAGCCGTAACAAACCAAAAGGGAGGGGTTGGAAAAACAACAACGGCAGTTAATTTGGCTGCAACCCTTGCAAAGGTCAACAGAAAGGTCCTTTTAATCGACATTGACCCGCAAGCAAATGCAACCTCGGCGGCTGGCGTAGAGAAGAACACCAAAGACTCTCTTTATGAGCTTTTTGAAAACAAACTAAACCTCGAAGAGTGTGTAGTCAAAGCCACTGGGGGGTACGAAATATTGCCAGCGAACTCAAACCTAATTGCTACAGAGAAGATCATTGAGCAAACCAAGAATAGAGAAAAATTCTTTTCCAAACACCTCAAAAAAAACATCAATAAGTACGACTATGTTTTATTTGACTGTCCACCATCTCTAAACCTTCTCACCATTAATGCTATGGAATACTGTAAAAAGGTTTTGGTGCCTGTGCAGTGTGAGTATTATGCGCTCGAGGGCCTTGTAACCCTCAAGAGCACAATTGACCAACTCAACAGCGCGCTTGGACTAAAGATCGAGATAGTAGCAATTCTCAGAACAATGGCTGACTGGAGAAACCGCCTAACCAGAGAGGTGTCAGCCCAGCTTGAAAAACACTTTAAAAAAACCGTTCTAAACACAATAATTCCAAGAAATGTTAGGCTGGCAGAAGCGCCAAGCTATGGCCAATCTATAGTTGATTATGATATAAAATCAATTGGTGCGGAGGCTTTTTTAAGTCTGTCCGGCGAGTTTATTAGGAAATTTGAAAATGGCAAAAAAAACATCACTAAATAAAGGGCTACAGGCCCTGCTAGGTGAGGTTGCGCCAAAAACGCCCGCATCAAAAACCACCCCAAACAAAACAAAAAAACCAAAAAACAACACCCCAAACAGCGAAATCAATATAAGCGCGATTAAGGCGAACCAATACCAACCAAGAACCACCTTTGATGAGAAAAAACTAAAAGAGCTTTCGGAGTCAATAAAAAAACATGGCGTGATCCAGCCGGTTCTGGTTAGACAAGAAGGCAAAGGGTATGAGCTTATAGCTGGCGAAAGAAGGCTTAGAGCCTCAAAGCTTGCTGGCCTTAAAAAAATACCAGCAGTGGTTGCAAAAATATCTAACATACAGTCGCTTGAGATCGCAATACTAGAAAACGTTCAAAGAGAAGACCTTAACCCACTTGAGGTTTCAAAGGGCTACCAGCGACTGAAAGAAGAGTTTGGTTACACACAAGACCAGGTCGCCAAAAGTGTTGGTAAGCCCCGAAGTTCAATAGCAAACTCATTAAGGCTGTTAACGCTTCCAGAAAAAGCACAAAATGAGCTGGAAAAAGGCTCTATATCAGAGGGGCACGCTAAGGTTTTGTTGGGTGTTGACCCCTCAAAAATAGAAGCAGTTCTTGAAAGGGTTTTGTCAGAACAGCTCTCTGTCAGGGCGCTAGAAAGCTCACTCAACANCACAAACAAAAANCAAACCAAAAAGAATGACAAATCAAGAGACGAGCTTAACCTTGAATCAGCCTTAAGCTCAAAGCTCGGCTCAAAAGTAACGATTGATGACACCAAAGGAAAAGGGAAAATGACTATCAAATATTATTCCTATGATGAGTTAGATGGAATCATTGAGAAAATATCGTCCTAACCCTGTAAAGAATCTAAAAAATACATTAAAATTACGGCACCCATGGCATCTGAGAGTTCAGGACGTACATTTCAAGAATATTTAGAACACCATTTACAAAATTTGGTGTATGG
>FUFK010045297.1_pt1 | contig 14415 bp, 16 predicted proteins | sample 1021851 | NCBI WGS metagenome assembly FUFK01 (sample SAMEA51879418, study PRJEB19060) | metagenome | reverse complement strand
TATGATTGGGTTGTTTCTTTTGACTTGAATAGTCTATATCCACACTTAATCATGCAGTATAATATATCTCCAGAAACTCTTGTTGAAACAAGACACCCATCAGTCACCGTTGATAAGATACTTAATCAGGAACTTACATTTGAAATGTACAAAGATAACGCTGTCTGTGCAAATGGTGCGATGTTCCGCAAAGATGTTCGTGGATTCTTACCAGAGTTGATGGACAAGATGTATGGAGATCGTGTGGTCTTCAAAAAGAAAATGATTGAGGCAAAGAAAGCTTATGAAAAGACACCAACAAAGGCATTGGAGAAAGAGATTGCAAGATGTAACAATATTCAAATGGCAAAGAAGATATCTCTTAACTCTGCCTATGGTGCGATTGGTAATCAATACTTCCGCTATTATAAATTAGAAAACGCGGAAGCAATTACTTTATCTGGTCAGGTTTCTATTCGTTGGATAGAGAACCGTATGAACTCTTATCTAAACAAAATACTAAAAACGGAGGATGTTGATTATGTNATTGCAAGTGATACTGATAGTATCTATCTCAATCTGGGTGATTTGGTCGATAGGGTATACGAAGGCAGAGAAAAGGATGCTGCGAGCATTGTGTCGTTCCTTAATAAGGTGTGTGAGGTGGAATTTGAAAAGTATATTGAGAGTTCTTACCAAACGTTGGCCTCGTACGTAAATGCCTATGATCAAAAGATGTTCATGAAGAGAGAGAACATNGCNGATCGTGGTATCTGGACAGCAAAGAAAAGATATATTTTAAACGTATGGGATAGTGAAGGTGTGAGATATGAAGAACCTAAACTGAAGATGATGGGTATTGAAGCAGTCAAGTCATCAACTCCTGCACCATGTCGTAAAATGATTAAAGATGCATTGAAAATTATGATGAATGGTTCTGAAGATGATATGATTGATTATATTGATACATGTCGTAAAGAGTTTAAGAANTTACCTCCAGANGAGATTGCNTTTCCNNGNACTGCATCTGATGTTGTTAAATACAAAGCTCACTCTACAATCTATGCAAANGGAACTCCTATACATATACGGGGTGCATTNTTGTTTAATCACTATGTGAAGAAGCACAANTTAGATAANAAATATTCACTCATTCAAAATGGTGAGAAGATTAAATTCTGNTATTTGAAAAAACCAAATATCATTCATGAGAATATTATNTCATTCATTCAAGACTTTCCTCATGAGATTGGTCTTGACAAATATATCGATCACGATCTACAATTCGACAAGTCATTCTTAGAACCACTCAAGATTATTCTTGATGCAATCGAATGGAATGTTGAGAAAACTGTAAACTTAGAACTATTTTTTTCCTAATGGATTTACCTATTAACAACGAAGAACTTGGCACCATAGTTAAGGCATTGACTCTTGGTGGTGATACTGCGTTGTATCAAAAACTTAAATTAGTCAAAGAGACTATTGATGCAAATCCCGGNGGNCCATATAAGAAAATACTTCGTGAATCTCATGGTATGGTGATCTAATGTTTTATAAAAAATTGAGTTTGGTTACTGGTGGATTTGATCCTATCCACAGTGGACATATATCATACTTCTCAAGAGCAAAAGACTTTTCTGATTTTCTTGTTGTTGGAATCAATACTGAAGAGTGGTTGACAAAAAAGAAAGGACAATACTTTCAGTCATGGAAAGAGAGAGCAGAGATTATTCGTCATTTAAGAATGGTTGATGCTGTCATTACTGTGCCTGATGATGATAAGGGATCAGCCTGTGGTGCGATTGATAAATGCTTAGAGATTGCAGATGAAGTTATTTTCTGTAATGGNGGTGACAGAGGTAAAGGTAACACACCAGAACTTGACAAATTCAAAAATAATGNTAGAGTAAAGTTTGAATGGGGTATCGGTGGTGAAGATAAAATGAACAGNAGNTCATGGATTCTACACGGATATTTTGAAAGACAAAAAAAATTATTGGGCATATGAATTGTTGGCACTGTGGCACTGAACTGATATGGGGATCAGATTTTGATGGTGCAGACTATGGGTGTGAAGAGGAGTACTCCATTGTAACTAATCTGACTTGCCCTAAATGTGAATCTTTTGTACAAGTTTACTACCCAAACAAAGAAAATTAATTATGGATTTTTTAAAAGAAATTGTAAAAGAAATAGGAGATGACTTCACCCAACTCGCATCCGATATTGACGAAACTGAAGTCTTTATTGACACAGGTTCGTACATTTTTAACGGCCTTATATCAGGCAGTATATTTGGCGGTGTATCTAACAACAAGATTACTGCTATTGCTGGCGAAAGCAGCACTGGAAAGACTTATTTTTCCCTTGCTGTTGTCAAGAACTTTTTGGACACTAACCCTGATGGGTATTGCCTCTATTTTGATACTGAAGCAGCAGTCAATAAAGGATTANTGGAGTCTCGTGGAATTGATACGACACGGTTGGTTGTTGTAAATGTTGTAACGATTGAAGAGTTTCGTGGNAAGGCACTNAANGCAGTAGACATATATCTAAAAACAGATGANGANAAACGCAAACCATGNATGTTTGTATTAGATTCTCTTGGTATGTTNTCAACAGAGAAAGAAATAAATGATGTATTGAATGATAAGCAAGTTCGTGACATGACTAAATCACAACTTGTTAAAGGTGCATTCCGTATGCTCACACTTAAACTTGGTCAAGCAAAAATACCTTTGATAGTTACAAACCANACTTATGATGTTATTGGATCTTANGTCCCTACAAAAGAAATGGGTGGAGGTAGCGGTCTCAAGTATGCAGCCAGTACGATCATATATCTCTCAAAGAAAAAAGAGAAAGATGGAAAAGCAGTTATCGGAAACATTGTTAAGGCAAAGACTCATAAGTCGCGTCTAAGCAAAGAGAATAAAGAAGTTGAGATTCGTTTGTACTATGATGAACGTGGACTTGATAAGTATTATGGTTTACTTGAACTTGGTGAGATTGGTGGACTATGGAANAATGTTGCCGGTAGATATGAAATAGGAGGAAAGAAGATTTACGCAAAACAAATATACGCTGATCCAGAAACATACTTCGATGAATATGTAATGCAAGCTCTTGATGAAATAGCACAGAAGGAGTTTAGTTATGGAGAAAGTTGAGTTTCTAATTCTTAGAAATCTCCTACACAATGAAGAGTATCTCCGTAAAGTCGTTCCCTTTCTAAAATCAGAATATTTTGAAGATGAGAAACAAAAGATTGTTTATCAGGAGATTGCTAGTTTTGTAGAAGAATATAATGAACTGACAACTAAGGAAGTTCTTTGTATTGAGATAGAGAAGAGAAAAGATATTACTGATTCAATGTTCAAAGATATCACATCTTTGATTGATGAACTTGATAACTCTCCTGCAGATCTTCAATGGTTGTTAGATACAACTGAGAAATGGTGTCGTGATCGTGCTATATACTTGGCACTCATAGAATCTATTTCACTTGCAGATGGAAAGGATGACACTAAAGGAAGGGATGCTATTCCTTCTATTCTGTCTGATGCTCTGGCTGTGTCTTTCGATAATCATGTAGGACACGACTATTTGATTGATTATGAGGAAAGGTATGAATCCTATCACAGAAAAGAAGATAAGATACCATTCGACTTGGAGTTCTTCGACAAGGTTACGAAAGGAGGTCTCCCCAATAAAACGCTTAACATCGCTCTTGCTGGCACTGGTGTTGGTAAGTCTTTGTTTATGTGCCATTTTGCCTCTTCTGTTTTACTCCAAGGTAAAAACGTTCTGTATATTACTATGGAGATGGCAGAGGAAAAGATTGCGGAAAGAATAGATGCAAACCTTTTGAATATCAACATGCAAGATATTACTGATCTTCCAAANCAAATGTTTGAAAGTAAAGTGACTGATCTATCAAAGAAAACTCAAGGCACGTTAATTATCAAAGAATATCCAACAGCAGCAGCACACTCAGGTCACTTTAAATCATTACTTAACGAACTAGCGTTGAAAAAATCTTTTAGACCTGATATAATATTCATAGATTATTTGAATATTTGTGCTTCCTCTCGTTATCGCGGTAATTCTAATGTTAATTCTTACTCGTATATCAAAGCGATCGCGGAAGAGATTAGGGGTTTGGCTGTGGAGGCAAATTTACCGATCGTTTCTGCTACTCAGACTACTCGCTCTGGTTTTGCTTCTTCTGATGTTGATCTTACCGATACTTCCGAATCTTTTGGTCTTCCAGCTACTGCTGATCTTATGTTTGCTCTTATTAGCACGGAAGAGTTGGAAAGCATTAATCAAATATTGGTAAAACAATTAAAGAATAGATACAACGATCCGACTATACATAAACGTTTCGTAGTTGGTATTGATCGTGCAAAGATGAGATTGTATGATTGTGAGCAGAAAGCACAAGAGGATATCATTGACAATACAGAACAAACAGAGTATGATGAGGACAAATCAAAATTCAAAAAAACATTCGGCGACTTTAAATTCTAATGACTGTAGATACTGAAAAATACCTTGACTTTGTACACGATGTAACAAGCACAGAAAGTTTAGACTATGCAGCACTTTTGACTCGTATGAATAAACTTGAGTTAGAAGATGATTGCAATCTTTCACAGTTATTAACTGCTGCACTTGGACTTACAGCAGAGTCAGGTGAGTTCACTGAGATCGTAAAGAAGATCATACTACAAGGAAAACCATACAATGAAGATAATGTCTTTCATATGAAGAGAGAACTTGGTGATATCTGTTGGTATATTGCACAGGCTTGTATGGCACTTGATACTACATTTGATGAGATTATNGAAATGAATGTAGATAAACTTAAAAAGAGATATCCCGGTGGTGAGTTTAATGTGCATCAATCTGAAAATCGTAAGGAAGGAGATCTATAAATACTAATGATAAATTTCAGTAGGTTTCCCCAATGGGATTATTCAATGATGATATGACCGGATTGGCAGCAGCATATGCTTCCATGAACGATGGCAAATATTTGCTTACAAATGCAGACAAGGTTGGAAATACACCCGCATGGCAAAANAGATATAAAGTAAATGAGTCAACTGGCGAAATGCTTTACGAGATGGCAGATCATCTCAAAGAGGCATATGAGGAAGAACTCATTGCAAGAATTGATGCGACTCTAGAGGAACTCAGAAGATTGGACGAAGGTAAGATACCTGCAGGACTTCAAGCATATCTTGACAAGAAGAAAGGAAAGAAAGGTAACGGAGATAAGAAGGAAGAAGAGAATGGTAATGGAAAAGATCATGGTAATGGTAATGGTAATGGTAATGGATCAAAAGGATCGAAACCAGACTTTCTTGACTTAGATAAAGATGGTGACAAGAAAGAGCCTATGAAGAAGGCAGCAAAAGAGAAGAAGGAAGAGACAGAGTACAACTATGTAAATGGTTATCTTGATGAACTTAAAAAAACAACAATGGGTTCTTACATAGCAAAAGCATCAAAAGATCTCGCTGATAGAAGATTTGATCAGGGTGACAGTGAAAAAAGAAAATATGATCCTGATGAGGCTGATGAAAAAGAAGATAAGAAATTAGATAAGCGTGAGCAAGGAATCGCTCGTGCTGCTAAGAAAATTACAAAAGAAAATGTAGATGCTTTAATTAAATCTGGTTTCTTTAATGAGGAAGAAATAACTGGTATTCTTTGGGGTGAGTTTGATGAGAATAGACAGGTTGCTTATGAACCTGAGAAGTANAAAGATCCAGATGAATCTGATAAACCATATCGTCAGAGATCAAAAGCTGCTAGAATGAGAGATCCTGAGAGAGGAATTAACTCTCCTGCGTTCAAGAAGTTCATGGCAGACCGAGGAATGTAATATAAATAATCTCACATACTGAGATTACTATGATTAACTTGCGTGATAAAATTTTAAAAAGTCAAATCGCTTACTACAATGGTTTGATTGCAAAACACCAGCAGAACGTTGAGATCTATCTTAATCAACCTGTAGGTATTGGTGAGCATTCAGATGTTATGGCAGCGATAGATGGTGAGATAAATTCAATCGCACAAGCACATGAGAAGATTGAAATTATTAACCATTACTTCCTAAATCGATGAAAGAACCATCTAAAATTTACTTTAAAAACAAAACACCGTCTCCGGGTGGTGGTTCAATCACTGAAATTTATTCTGAGGTATTAGCTCAAGTTTGTTTAGCATTTGCGATCGTTAAAAATCGTCCAATGCATTGGAGTGATGTGGTGATTGGTGGTGATGATCCAAGTTTAACTTCAAGAGGAAAGGTAATTCTTAAAAAGGGATGGTTTACTCCCTCAATGCAAAAGTTAGTTGTCCCACCAAGAGGAAAAAGTCTAAACTCTGGAAATAGTTCATTCGCTGAAGATTTGATAGATTTTTCATTAGATAAGTGTGTAACCGGATTCACATGGATTGGAGCACAGGGTAGAAATATGTTTGAGTTAAAAAAAATATTTAAGTTAACGAGTAAAAATATATCTTATAATGATAAAATATTTGGTGTCGGTAATGATAGTCCTTATAAAGCATTTAAAAAAGCCGTGAAAGGTGTCATGCCTGATAAATGGAATCCTGCAGATATGTGGATAATGACAAAACAAGGAGTTTCTAATTTAAAAAAAATGAACTCTAATGATCATGATTTGTCTTTCGTAAATCAGTGGTTCCTTGAAGAGTATCAAAAGAGAACTATAATTCCGATATCATTAAAAAAACCACAATCTAAATTTAACATTGATTATGTCAATACAAATGAATATTTTGCAAGAATAGCTTTAGGAAAAACTAATAATCCAACAATTGAATTTACGGATGGTAATAAAGACGTAAAAATTAATTTTTCAATTGAAACTGTTGAATTGCCAAAAGGTATGACATCTGCGAGAGCTGCAAGAAGTCCAATGGCTATAAGAGGAAAAGTAAAAGACACAAAAGATGTGAGGTTAAAATATACATCAGACGGTAATCAATTAGAAATTGAATATAATCAAACTAAAGGAACAAAATATGCTGAAGCAAAGATGGGAAAAATTGGAACAGAAAATATAAAAGATGTTATAAATAAAACAACGAAATTAGGAGTGACTAAACTAAATCAGATTCAAAGAAAATATAAAAAATCAACATTTACTGATAGAAATGGAAAAGAACAATCTTTTGGTATAAAAGAAAATCCATTCTATAATTTAGATCAATTAGGTGGTGGAAAACCTAGGAAAAATCCAAACGTGGATAATGATAATCAACAATTACATAATCTTTTTGTTGATTATATAAGTGAAATTGCTCAAGAAATTAAAGCAAAAGATTTCCCTGTATCTGCTAATCTCAAAGAGAGATTTGGTAAAGGTGGTAAACTAAGTAACTCGAAAGATTTTTGGAGTAAGTCAAGAGCAGGTGAGTTGGGAGTTGCGATTGGTGGTGTAAATCAAAAAGTGGTGCAAAAAAGACTCATTCAAAATTTATATGATGTTGCAGCATCAATAGCATATGCAACAGGTTTGACACCAACTGAACAAATACTGGCAAGACGTGTAGGTGATGTCACAGCATTTACAAAAGATACAAGTCGAAATGTTCAGTTTAGATCTGGCCCATATATAAAGGTCTATTAGTCGCTAAATAAGTACATAAGAATACTATTATGAAAGGGTTTTCACAATTTTTAGTTGAAGCAGAGACATCACAAGCGGCCGCACAAGCAAAGAGATTACAANTAACAAGTGACGGTCATGGTGGGTGGACGGATCGTACTGGAAAATATGTGGCAAAAACTGAGAAAGGTAAGTTAGTATTTTTCAAAGGAAGAGGTAAAGCAGAGGAAGAAGAACCAGAGGCAAAGAGAAAACCAGCACCAGAACCAATCAAGAGAAAGGTATCTCCAAANCAATTAGAAGATCCAAAGNCAACAAAGACAAAAGATCCNGATTTAAAAACACCAGAAGGAACAAAAAAACCTGATGAAGTTGATCAGGCAGAGAGTGATACAGTTACAGTTGCATTTGGTAGATTCAATCCACCTACAATCGGTCACGAAAAGTTAATGAAGGCAGCAGATAAAGTTGCAATGGGTGGCCCACTCAAGATATATCCATCAAGAACACAAGATTCTAAGAAGAATCCACTTGATCCTGATATGAAAATATCATTTATGAAAAAACTATTTCCTGATTATGAGGAGAATATTATTAATGATGGTGAGATGAAATCAATATTCAACGTATTGATCGCAGCAGATGAAGAGGGATATGATAATGTGAATATCGTTGTAGGAGCAGATCGTCAGGCTGAATTTGAGAATCTTGCAACCAAATATAATGGTGAGTTGTATAATTTTAAAGACATACGTGTTGTATCTGCCGGTATTCGTGACGCAGATGCTGAAGGTGTAGAGGGAATGTCTGCATCTAAGATGAGAAAGGCAGTTGTTGATGGTAACTTCAAGGCATTTAAGAGTGGAACACCAAAGAATATCAAAGATGATGATGTTCAATCAATATTCAANGCAGTCAGATCTGGTATGAAANTAAAGAAAACATCAGTCACCGAGTTATGGCAGATCGCACCCAAGTATGATGCAAGAGGATTGAGAGAACAATATGTAACAGGAAAACTCTATCGTATCGGTGATATGATTGAGAATCTTAATACAGGATTGATTGGTAAAATTATTAGAAGAGGCACAAATCATCTCATTTGTGTAACAGAAGAGAATCATATGTTTAAATCATGGATCAGAGATGTTATGGAATACACAGAAGTGAAGATGAGCCGTCGTATGAGAGATAAAACACATCCTAATTACTTAATTGGTACAAGTGGATACCGTAAAAATGTCATGGACAAGATGGGTGTTAAGAAAATACAGAACTTTGATATTAAGGAGTTCATAAATAAATACAGACTAAAAAAGTGACATGCCACAAGGAATATCCCCAAACCCATTAAATAAGATATCTGAGGTCTATCTTTCACAGATTAGTGAGCATCATAAGAAAGACGCAGATGGTAATACTATTCCTCATGAAGATGAGTTAGATGAGGCAAAGGTAGATANAGGTCGNTCNNNTTATGGTAAAGCATCTATCAGAAACTATAGAAGAATGGGGCCAGGNCATGNTNNACCTGCAATGTTTGACCCTGAAAATAAAAGGGGTAAAACCATACAAAAACGAAGAGAAGAGCATAAAGCAAGAAGAGGTGTAAAGGGCGCGAAGGTTCCTGCGTATAAAGTAGAAGAAGTGGAGGTTGATGAGGCAATGGCAATGAAACCATCCAACATGAAGAAGAAGGCAAAGTTAGGTGCAGCTCTTGATAGATTACAGGCACTTAAGGTTGCGAAGAAGAAAAAAGAAATGGGAGAGGAGATAGAAAACGAAGGAATGCAGTATGGTATCTTCAAGGGTGATGGTAAACCAAAGGGTGCAATGGCTGCGTTTGGTAAAAAAGATAAAGCAAAGAAAGATAAGAAGATAAAAATGGAAGCACTTTCTAATTGGAAAGAAGATTATGTGTGGGAGGCAGATGAGGAGCAGATGGAGAAAGAGGTCAAAGAGAAAAAGGTAAAGAATAAAATTATTATCAATCCAAAATTAGGTGAAGCGGTTGAAGAACTTGGTGGTCAACTTCTTGACGTTCAAGAGATGAGTCATGGTGATAAAGAAGAAGATCCACAAATGAAGTCAAAGATGCTTCGTCAAAGACAACTCAAGAAGCAAGTGTTACTTCGTAAGTTACAGGCAGTAAGACAAACTGGTGGTGAGGATATTGTTGCATCTTATGAACCAGAAGGTGAACAACTTGATGAAATTGTTGGAAAGATAAAACAGATGTTGAGAAGATTTAGAAATAATCCAGAAGCAGGAATTGTAACTCCGGGTGGAAATAAGATACCGTCTGCTGGTGCTCAAGAAAAAAAAATAAACGATTTGTTAAATCAAGAGTATGAACCAGAAGGTGAACAACTTGATGAATATGGTAATCCAAGAGTTGGTGTAAGATTAAGAGTTGCTCGTGCGATTGATAAAGTAAATCCAAAACCAAAGATGGGTAGTAAAAGAACTGCTATCTCAAATAAGTTAAAGATGTCCGCAATCAAGGCAGAGACAAAGAGAAGAGAGCAGAAAGAGAATCCATACTCAGCTGGTAAGAAAGTAAGAATGGCACTTGGTATGAGTAATGAAGATTATATTCCAGAGGAGGGATATGATATTGCAAGAGATATGGGAAAGATACCACCAACTAAGGATAAAAAAGACGCAACCACAATGCCAAGGAGTTATCAACCTCAGAAACCAACTGGGGGTAAATCTGCACTTGATATTGTAAAGGCAGATATAAGGAAAAAGTATGGTAAAGATGCCATCATGGATGTTGGTAAAAAATAATGCCAGCACTATCTAAGAAACAACAAAAGTTTTTTGGAATTGTTCGTGCGATTCAGAAAGGTGAACAAACTCCAACAACTCCTGAGACTGCAAAGGCAGCCGCAGATATGAAGAAGAGTGATGTTAAAAAGTTTGCATCAACTAAACATAAAGGTCTTCCAGAGAAGAAAGTAACGAAAGAAGAATTAGATAAGAACGATAAACCATTCGTCAAAAAATTAGTTGGAAAACTCAGAAAAGGTTCTAAAACACATGCAAAGCAAGCAGATGATTTAGAAAAAGCAATGAATGAAGAAAAACATGGTGATCACGAACCAGAGATGATTCGTAGTCAGTTGAAAACTGCTGCAAGAGCGTCAAAGAGAATCGAGAAACATTCAAAGAAGAAAGAGAACTTCAAAGCATGGGTGCAATCTAAGATAACTAAAGCATCTGATTACTTGGATACTGCTGCTGATTATCTTGATAGTAAAGATATGAAGGAGGAAAGTAATCCTCGCATCCCTCGTAAACCCGGTCAACCTGCCGGTTCAAAAAAACATTCTGATTTATACACTGATGAAAATCCTAAAGGAACTATACATGGACTCGGTTTTAAGGACGTGGCTACTGCTAAAGCATCTGTCTCAAAGATACGTNNTTCATCAAGATCACATGCTCATAANATTCAAGCGGCTGTTGCTATGGAACAAAGGGCGAGAGAGATGGGTAAAACCTCTGAAGCGGCCGTTTACCGTAAGTNTATTAACNCNATGAAGAAGAAGACCAAGAAGATGAACGAGGATGTAAAGAGAGATGAATACGGTGATCCAGTTGGTGGGCCAAAGATATCAAAGAAACAAAAAGCAAAAAATCTTGCAAAGAATACACCTGACGAACAGCATACAACCACAACATCAGAAGCAGCAAACCCTGCTCAACAGGCTGCCATTGCAATAAATATGAAAAAGAAGGGCAAAAAACCCAAAGACATGAGTGAAGAAGGTCTACGTGATTGGTTTGGTAAGTCCAGTGGGACAACCAAATCTGGACGTAGAGTGAGAGGATGGGTTCAAGTCGGTGGTAAGTATGATGGGAAACCATGTGCTCGCCAACCCGGACAAAAAACAACTCCTAAATGTGTATCTTCTGCAAAAAGAAGATCTATGAGTAAAGACGAAAGAGATAGTGCTCGTCGTCGTAAGGTCGCTGCTGATCCCGGTCAACCACAAAAGACAGGTGCAGCAAAACCTACCATGGTATCAACTGACCCTAAGAAAAAAATGAAAGAAAACGTTTCTTTTGCGGAGGCAAAGGACAAAAAAGGAAAGGGTAGTGGCACAAAAGATGCTTGCTATCATAAAGTAAAGTCACGTTATTCAGTTTGGCCTAGTGCATATGCTTCAGGTGCTTTAGTAAAGTGTCGTAAAGTAGGTGCTGCTAACTGGGGTAACAGTACGAAAGAAGAGTTCGTAAAGGACGGAATCTCATTTCAACAGTTTCAGGAGAAGTGTTGGAAAGGTTATGAAAAGAAAGGTATGAAGACTATGTTTGGTAAAAGATATCCAAACTGTGTCAAGAAAGAAGAGACTGAGGTTGTAAGAGAGGATGATATGAAGGGGATGAGCGTCAAGTCCGGTCATAAAAGACCCACAAAAAGTGGGGCTGGAATGACAAAAAAGGGTGTTGAGGCGTATCGCCGTAGAAATCCGGGGTCTAAATTAAAGACAGCGGTGACTACTCCTCCATCAAAACTAAAACCCGGAAGCAAGTCTGCCAATAGAAGAAAGAGTTACTGTGCAAGAAGTGCAGGACAAATGAAGAAATTTCCAAAGGCAGCAAAAGATCCTAACAGCAGATTAAGGCAAGCACGAAGACGCTGGAACTGCTGACCTATATAATATAACGTTCAGGTAATTATTATGCTTTCATTTTTACTACCATTCGCATCAAAAATCATTTCAGATGCAGTTGATAAGATCCCAGATAACGAAGAGTTGGGAGAAAAACTTATCGGTGTTTGTCTAGTTATCCTTAAAAAGGCAGTTAAATTAACAAAAACTGACATGGATGACAAGCTATTGGAACAAGTAGAAAAGGCAATCGTGGCAAGATAAACTGTAAGATTTCAGTTTAATAAATATTCATTAGCACAGAAATTATTACGGAAAAAAAGACATGGCACTCTGGGGAAATAATGACAATGTTGGAGCGGCTGGATCAGTCAGTTTGAACTATGCAACAAAAGTAGTTACAGCACCAGCAGGTACTGGATCATTAGGTGGTCAATTTGGCGAAAGTGGTCAAGTTCAAGAAGGTGATATAATTAGTTTTGGTGTAAGAGAAAAACCCGGTACGCATTTTGGTGAAGCAATTGTTGTTAGTATCGCAAGCACAACATCACTTACTATTGGATCAACAATGGGATTAAGTGGTGCAGCGATTGCAGCAACAACTTATCAAGTTTCACAAGCACCAAAATTTGCAGTTAAGAACTATGCTTTCTCTGAAGCAGAGGCAGCAGATCATGGATATTCCCCAGCTGTCTATGGAATCTCAACTACTGGTGTTAATAACGCACAGGGTGGTCAATACGCAACAGGTGCTGGTTGGGTGGGTGTTACCACATACACAGACACAGATGGTAATTTAAGAGTTAAGAAAGAAATACTTTGCGCGATGTCAGGTATAGCGACAGGAAATAGTCCAGTGTACCCAGTCATTGTGGATGCTAATTAATCTATGATATGAAATGAGATTTGATGAATTGAATGAGGACAACTTCCTCTTATTTGCCATTAAAAATTATGAAAATCCACAAGCTGTCACGAAAGACGACTTCGATAAGGATCTCAATCACTTCAAGTATATAAAAAGACTACTGAAGAGGTATAAGAACACAGGTGTTCTCAAATCTCATCTTTTACTAAATCATTTTATAGTGCTCTATAATATTTGGGGTGAGGCAACCACTCCGATGCTCTTCTTCAAAATTGATGAGGAGTTATGGGACACGATGAAAAGTTTTGTTATATTCTTGAACAGGATGCCTGAGTATCCAAGAACAAGTATGCATGATGTGCAGGTCGATATGGAGTGTTTAAAGGAACTCTACCGGGATTACAATGAAAAGAACACCGCTAGATAAGATTATCAACATCATTCGAGAAGAAATGATGACGACAGGTAGCACTGCAGGTAAGCCGGGGTTCAGTTCTAAGGCAGATGCCAAAGGGCCAACAGCAGGATTTGATCCCGTCATGGGAAAGGTAAGGAGAAAAAAAAAATTATCGGTCTCGGCCGGGGATCTAGGAAGCGATGGATGACGAAGTAAAGGTTGCTATCCTAGAACAGAAGCAAGAAGTATTAGAACAATTTGTAGGCAAACTTGATTCTGCGATTGAAAAAATTGCAGAGGTAAATACTAATGTAAGTAAGATGCTTGCAGTCCATGAAGAGAAAATATCAAAACAAGAAGAGATTGACGGAATACTCTTTACTAAAATCGACGAACTCCGTGATAAAATGGACGGGGATCATGACATCATTCGTGCGAGACTATCAGTATTGGAGAGAAGAGTATGGACTGCAATCGGAGCATTGGGAGCAGTAGTGGTCATATCTAACCCTCAAGCAATTAAAATGATGAAGCCGTTGTTTAATTCAGCAGATAGTGTTATAATACAACCAGTAGTCGCTTTTGTGAATGGATCACGTTGATTCTAAGTTTATTGGACTCATATCACCCAAACTACAAAAATTCAAAAGAGTAAAACCTGATCTTTATAATTTTAGGTGTCCGATTTGTGGTGATTCAAAGAAGAATAAGAGTAAAACTAGGGGATATTTGTACGCAGTTAAGACAAATGTGAACTTTAAGTGCCATAATTGTGGTGCATCCATGTCTTTAAACAACTTTTTGAAGACAGTTGATCCCTATGTGCATAAACAATATACCTTTGAGAAGTTCAAAGATGGTCATACAGGTCGTAATTTTGTTGCCGAA
>FUFK010042472.1_pt1 | contig 14420 bp, 19 predicted proteins | sample 1021851 | NCBI WGS metagenome assembly FUFK01 (sample SAMEA51879418, study PRJEB19060) | metagenome | reverse complement strand
TTTCGTCCATGATTTGTGTTTGTAAATTATAAATTAGTCCAATGCTTCATTGGCTTTAAATGATCTTCCATTTTGCTAGAAATATTTTCATCAATAGGAAGTTTGCCGTTCTCGTATTGTCTTAATTGTCTCGTTGAGATTTTGAGATCCTTGGCTAATTCCTTTTGTGTCAATCCTAATAAATTGCGTATGTGATAAAACTTTATGTAATCCATGAAAAAACGTGGTGGGCGCCCAGCGCGGGCGCGGTTTGTTTATTTATGTAACTTGATTTGCTCCTGCCAATCATCACGCGTTGTGTCAAGCATGATTCGGGTTTGGCGCATCACTTCTAAACAATTCACTAGCTTTTGCCTTTTGGCTTTTCCTAGATTTTTTATCGAGTAAGTGCTTTTGAATTCATTTAAATATTTAATGCACTCATCGTGTGCGTCGCATAGTACATCGCTAATCATTTGACCCTCTCGTTTCGGTTGTTGATTGTTTGCAAATGCGTAAATCGCATTGACAGAAAGAAAAATACAGATATTATTCATAGTCGTCAAGCATAAAATAAAAAAATATTGCAAGTACATGATATTTTTATATATAAATACTTGCATATGCCCGATTCAATAGCTTTAGGATATCGGCGCGTATCGTCTCGCGATCAGGTCAACGGAACAGGCCTCGGTCGGCAAGCGACCCAAATAAAAAAATTTGCATCAGAAAATGCGTTTCAACTTGAGCGCATTTTTACGGAAAAAGGTATTTCCGGAGTTGTCGAGAAACGTCCCGCATTTTCCGATATGATTGCTTTTGCAGACGCGCACGATATTAAAATCATAATCATCGAAGACATGACGCGCCTTGCTCGCGAACTCTTGTTGCAGATGCAACTCGCGACGTTCATCGCGTCCAAAGAAATCGATTTGTATTCGGCGAATACGGGCGAGAATATTTCACGCGCGATCTACGACGATCCGATGCGTAAAGCGATGGTTCAAATGCAGGGAGTTTTTAGCGAGCTTGAGCGATCCACGTTGACGCGTCGCATGAAAGCGGGACGCGATCACCAACGAGAAACGGGAAAGCGAAACGGGAAGAAAATAAAAACGGTTGATCGTAACGGAAAGATTCGGATCGAAGGAACGCCACGCTTGAGCGAGAAACAACCGAAGCTCGCCAAGCGCGTCATCAAACTATCAAAACAAAATCTTTCATTATATAGGATTGCGAAGATCGTAAACGACGAGGGGTTTCGTTCACGCGCTGGCGGGATTCTTCACGGTCCGCAAATTAAAAACATTCTACGCGATTACGAACTCGGCTTGATCAATACGTCCAAAACGCCTTCCGCGGTAGAATGTCAAGATGGATAAAATGCGATTGAATCGGCCCTTTTTGTGAAAGGCCGATTCCAGAAAAGCCAATTCGTCTCGCTTGCTCAAAACATTGCATAGCGCGCTCGCCACTAATCAAAACATCCGCGCCTATACCTTTTATATGCGCGGACCCGCCAACGCCACCGATGCGCTTGTTATAACGCTCGCATCGATACGCTGACGATAAAGGCATCGGTCCGATTGCGTTCCGCAATTCCTGAAGCATTTCCACGAATTTCCGATCGTGATCGTCTTTATAGCAACAAGGGCAACGCCACTCGGCACGCGTAAAATTTGGCGTGATAAGGCTATACATCCAGGCGCCTATTAAGGCGATTGTCTCGCGTCTCGTAACTATATTGCATTTTTGGTGAGGTGAGCGTTTACGCTTCCGGCAAACCTTCGGAGTATTGCGTTTTGCCGTCAACGCGGGACGCGGTTAAACAGTCGCAACCGTTTGCCGCATCGATAGAATCGTAAGAAACGTGGACCCAGCCGCTATGCGGATCGCCAGGAATCCAATACTCGCTAATCACTTGCGAGAAGGAAAGATTATCGCGGATGAAATGGACGAGTTGAAGATTTGAAATTTCTGAGCTGAAGGCCTCGCAATCGACGGCGGCCTTTGTTCCGCCGTCTAAAAAGCCAGCGATATGACTCGAGGAATCGCTACTACCAATCAAACGATTAATGTCGGGATGGCGATATCCCGACGTAATTTGTATTGGTCCGAATTCTTCGCGGAGCGGTTCGAGAACGCGTTGGCAGATTGCGGTCAGATTACACAAAACGCGGTCGTTGTATTCGTTCTCGATGCCGTGACGTTGCCCCGTATCGCTTTTAAGCATTTCGCGAAGCGAGAAGTGCTTGGAAAGTTTCATTTTCCGTCGATTAAATCGATTAACGATTTATGCTTGTGCGAGCGATCTTCCGCAATTGCTTTATCAAGTAAATCTTTTGCCGATGGCGGAAGATTCTTTTCGATCGCTTCTTCAAGGTGTTCTTTCGCCAAATCCTGACTTTTGCTGACAATTAAATCTTTCAATAAATTTCCGATCATCGGTAAAACTAAACTTGGTATCATATATCATCCGGTTTGATAGTTGCGGGTACTGCATTCGTTTCGCTCTCGTTTTTGTTTGGCGAATTTCCGCCGTTTGGGTGAATCGGTTCAGGCGTAGACTCAAACCAATGTTTACCTAGCATTCCAATAATCGGCAGGAAAGCACCGAATGCCAGATTGATCAGGTCCTTTCCAGACGAAGTTAGCTCTTCCGGTTTGTTAATCATTTTTACAACTAAAAAGCCAAATAAACCAAACGCCATTAAACTAATAATCAAACGCGCCCAAAATCGCAGTTTTGCTATCTGAACGTCTGGATCCGTTGGCGTTTTAATTTTTATTGGCGGATCTTCCGTTTTTTCGACTGTTTTTTCGATTATCTTTGCCACGTTTTACGCCTTTCGCAAAGTCTGGAATAGAAAGTCTTTTTGACTTTCTAATTCTCTTTCTACGTTAATAAGTTGTGTTTTCATCGAAGCAATATCGCCAGCGATCTTAACCGTTTCGTCTTGCGTTCGAATGATCAGATTCTCGAATTTTGTTTGATTCTCGCGCCGTTCATCCTTCGCCGCTTTCTCCTTCGAATGGATGTAATATCCAAGCGCCACAAGTCCGGCGATTAGAAGAATCTCAAGCAAAGACGCTTGCGCGAAAACCGTGTTCGCAAGGCGCAAAGGTATATCCATCAACTCGTCTGATTGAGTCGGTTGCGGCGGCGATTCGTACAAACGCGGATCGTAACTCGCTGGCGGGAAATGGTGATCCATTAGGTCGGCTCGCTAGGCCACGTTACATTTTCCAAATTTCCATTTTCGTCAAGCGTAGGTGTCGCCGTAGAAGGCAAATCGCGCAATGCTTGACGATAGGTTGCCCATTCGTTCGAAAGAGTTAAATCCGAGCTTGCTCGCCAATCTGTTTCTACAAGTTTTCGGTTTCGTACTTCACGCAAAAGTCGCATTGGTTCAGCGTTATTCAGTTCTTGAATTTTGGCTTCTATTTCATCATCAGAAGGTTGTTTTTGTGTTTTGTCAAGCCACTCAATTTCTGTACCTCGTACCACCCATTCAGCGCCAGGCCGAAGACTTAAAAGAGCTTTTCCTATATTCATCCTTTGACCTCCATAGCGATGATTTGAGAGGTTTGTAAATCGTGCCGTATATCTGCGTTAGACCCTTGTGTTGCAAAATAAACTGTATATCTTATGGTTTCAGTGAGGGTATACGAGGGAGAATCTAAATACACAATTGATGCACCATCGAGATGTCTACTATTAATTGGGTTTATATAAAAATGACCATCATAAGTGCCTCCATTATCACCAATATTAACAGCCGTACCAGAAGCAACTTTTCTGTAAAGTGCAGCCCATGCGTTGTTAGAAGCAAGAGTATCTATCCCAAACGTTGTCGTTATATAGACCTTGCTTGAAGTTGCTGATGGAGTTATATCGACATACAAACTTGAGGCGGCTGGCGTGGCAGAGTTAAAACTATCCGCTGACGTTGGAACGGTTCCTTTTACAACCTGTAAAATATGGCCGGCTGGAAAAACGACGTCTGAACTTATTGTTCCTGATCCTATCGTCCCAGTAATTGCAATATTTCCAGAATTCGGAATCTCAATTTTTGTTCCTCCTCCATTATTTTGTAGGACTAAATCGTTTCCTGAATCTGGTTTTATCGTTCGATCTGCCATTTATATTACCTCGTGAATGTCGAATGATATTGCACTGACGGCCCCTTGATGTTGGAGATATTCAAAGCTTGGAGGTCCGGTAAAATAAAAGAAACCTGAGTTTCTGGTATCAGCATTTCTACCTGACGGCATATCTTGCGTCACAAGAGCGGGAAACGGTTTTGACCGGAATGATCGATAGAATCCCTCGAAGGACTGAGCGTTTGAATCGGTCATGATGGAGCTTACCGAGTATTGCTTGCACAAATTACGTTGTTTAAACGATAGGCCTCCATCAACTATCTGACGCCTGATTGAATAATCGTTGAAACCAAGTCCGGTTCCGATTTGCGGATTCTCGACGGAGAGAACCGATCCCGCCCTGACGATTCCGACTTTCACCGGATTTTTAATTGCCGTGACTGTTGCATCTGATGCCGATCCAGAAAGCGTAACATCGGTCGATCCTGATCCATCTCCGACAATTTTAATTACTTGATAATCAGATCCGCCAATCGTGCAGATCGAACCGATCATGACGTTACCAAAATCGTTGAGATTGATCCCGTTACCCGACGAGTCCTCGAAACGCCCAACCGCGCCTGACGATTGATCCCATTGATGAATCGCGTTTCCCGAAACCGGAGAATCTTTGCGATCGGTGGCGGTATTCAAAGTTAATGTAATCGTGGCCGCGGCTAATGATGAACCCGTATCGACTCGCGTTATTGATGAACCGCTGACGGTAAAATTAAACCATTCAGGCGGCAATCGGTGACGCGTATTGATTGCGAGTTGGTTAAGGTCTGAGTATTGAGTTGCGTTCAATGCAATCGATGCGCTTGATCCAGGCGATGCCGAGATCGAAATCGTCCCTGAATCGCAAAGATGTCCTGAAATAAAAAAACAATTCATCCCCGCGCCGACGTTAATCGTCAAAGCCGCTGAAGTGGCATTAGCTATGTAGGGAAGCGCGACCGTATCGTTCTCCACGTTTGCGATTGCATAGGTCGAGGAAAGATTCCCAGCGCCAGAAGAAACCGCGGTGACTAAATTATTTTGTAAAATTTTCATTCAACTTCGATCGTTGTAATCGTTGCATCGCCGAAAAAAGTCGTTTCTTCTTGTTGGAGATCGTAAGTAATCCCGCGTACCAAAAGACTCGAAACCGTTACGGGTGCGTCTCTTTCGGTAAATGTTAGATTATCTCCTGGTTTTATAGTTCGATTTACTGAATCGATTCTAACGGAAACTTTTGATTTTTTCTTAGAAGTAAGAATCGCATCTAAATAATTTTGTTGAGCCGCAATTCGATCCGCCATTTGCTCGACTTGTTCGGTTCGTCCCATTTGCGTATCAGAGTTAAACGAATTCAGAGTAAACGAGTCGCTATAAAAGGCGTAATTATTGTTTGAACTCGATCCGACTTCCTCGAATTGCGTCATTTGCGCTTGGACGTTTTGAGTCGGAAAGGGGTTTTCATATCGGACGGAGATGATCTCTTCATCCAAGATGCTTGTCGTTTCTGGAGAATTTGCACGATCAATCAGGAAGACGGTCGCTTGGACTCCTCCTCCGATCGTCAGTCCTGCTGCAAGGGTCAGGTCTCCAGAAATCTCAAAAGGATCATCTGCGACAGAACTTTCAGAGATGGTTCCTCCGGTGAAGGGTGATGATATTGATTCAGTAAAACCCTTGTAGAATTGATAATTCGTCGCCTGAGCGACTCGATCAATAAACTCATAGCTCCGCTCGTTATTGATCATCAAATCGATTGCAGAAAGATCTCCGTCGTCAGCATTTGGAGCTTTTGAAATATCAATCGTGCCGAGTCTGGATTCTGCAACATCGTTGATCGTGAAATCTCCTGAACCGGAAGGAAGCTCGAATGTAAGTGTTCCGTCATAGTCCGTTCCATCCGATTTTCGGTATTTAAAACCAGTTGATGCTCCTCCATAAAGCTCGGTATTTGTCGTTGTTACGGAATCACCATCCTCGAAAAAACTGACTGACGGAGAATCGGTGATGTTTGACGGCATGACGACCCAGTCCTTTCCGTCGTATCCTTCCTTCATGTGACGTTCGTCTGGGATCTCTCTTTTGAACGATCGATCCGACAGATGGACTCTCGTATTCGGTAGTATTTTGTGAATCCACCACGTCGGAGCCGCGTCAGTTGGGAATCTATTAAAAAATGGTGACGAAACTGCGGCGACTTGCATATTTAGGAATTCATTAGAATAAGCTGATCGATCGATATCAGTCGTCATCACCCATAAAGTGTAAGGAGAAGAAGCGTAAAAACTGGCATCAGAAACAAGCGTCGCCAGAGTATTCGGTGTCAAACCTCCGATTTCATATCCAGATTCAAACCGCGCTTGAATGAATACCTGATCCCCTTTTTTGAATTTTTCGGGAGTCGCATTTGCCGCATAAACGATAAATCTTGATTGAGTTTCGTTTCCGATAAAATAGATGGGAAATTTCCCGATATATTGAAACTGAAAGGTTTCAGACGGTTGCGATTGTAGGAGATTGAATTCAATGCTTTCCGTCGAGATCGATGAAAATATCGCGATTCCATCCCAAAGCGTTTTGCCGTCTGACATATCCTCATCGTCGTAATTTATCTTAACCGTGTATTGAGTCGATGGACTCGAAAGCATGGTCGCAAAGTTGCCTGACGAATAGCTGAACGGATGGTTTGCGTTAGATGGATCGCGTGACAAAACGAGCTTGCCCGTTTCCGCTTTAATCCATCCCTCGCCCGTGTAACGAATAACCGGATTCGTTAACAGAAACGGATGCCAAAAGTTTTCGCCAACAAATCCAGAATCGCTTATGTAATAATTCGATCCGTCCACGGTCATTTGAACAAGCGTTGTCATGCCGCGGATAATGCTGGAAATTGGTTATAACGATCAGCGCGGTTTTGGATCTCGACTCGAATCGCTGAATCGTATGCAGAAAGCTTTTGTCCCGTACCGTCGTAAACGTTGACGATTACAGGTTGCATGGTTTGCGAGTTTGGTAATACTCGACCAGATGATGATGGAATAAATAATTCCGGTCCTGCTTCTCCGACAATGTAGGGTTGATTCCTGAGTGCCGGACCTCCATGCTCTAAAAGTCCTGGGACAATTTTCCCACCAAATAAACCTCCAGATCCTCCTCCTCCTATATTGACTGAAAACTTATCAGCAAGATTTGATAATTCATCAGCAACCTTTGTGATGATTTTGGAGATTTCACCTAGCGCATGAGCCGCACCGATTAGAGGTTGCAAACTTGCCTTAAAGGCTGGCATTAATAATTTAAAAACTGGGCCAAGTTCTTTGAATATTTCTGCTATTTCGTCCAAGACCGGAACAAGCGATTCAATAATAGGATCAACAAGCGCAAAGATCGCTTCAAACACTTTCCCGAGCGCTTCACCGACTTTTTCGTTTGACAGAATTAAATTTAAAGTTCCGTTTACGAGTGCTTCTTGCGCGTTCTTTGATTCTTTAATTGAATCAATGAAACCTTTTGCTCTTGATCCAGCCGCGCCAGCGGATGCAAAGATTTGATCTGATAATCCTGCAAGACCGCCCTGAAGGGTTTGAGTGAACGCGCCAAACGATTCAATAGTTTTTCCGACAATCGCTTTTGCCGCTGAGAACGTAGATGGCGAGGTGATACCGCCAGGAGTTAACTTATCTATTGCAGAAACTATCTTTTTGACATCTTGGTAATGCTTTCTTTGTTTATCTAATGCCCTTTGAAAGTTTTGTGATTGTTGAAATTGTTCGTCAAGTTTCTTCCCGAATAAATCGTTTTCTTGTTGTGTAATTTGAAAACCCGCTTTCCTTTCTCCTAATAATAATCGAGCTTGTTCAACTTCTTTTTTATAAATCTTTAAAGTCTCTTCTTCTAACGGTTTTAAAAATCCTCTTAATTTTGCAGTTTTTTCAATGATCTCTTTTTGTTTTACGATTTCTCCAGTTTGCTTTTCTTGAACGGTTAGCGCGGCTTTTCCTGCTTCAAATTCTTTTTCTATTTGCTGGACATTATTTGCGTGCAGTTTTATGCCTTCTGCGATTTTTAAATCTAGATCCGCTTGAGCAATAGCGACTTTTTTAACTGCTTCCTCGACATCTCCAAACGTCATTCTCGCAATGAGTTCTTTTGCGCGTTCTTTTAAAACTTCAAACGTTCCGCCAAGGCCAGTCGTCAGTTGATCTATTATGAAACGTATTTGTTCTGCGAGGGTTTTAAAACCCATAAAAAGAAAATTTAAAAACTCGCCGACGCTTTTCGCAGTTGACGAAATACCGCTCAAATTTTGTTCGCCTTCCGCGAGTTGCGTGATTACGCCAGAAAGCGCAGTCGCAAGATTCCCTGATAATGTTTTCGATAGAAAGTTGAGTCGGTCGTTGAGTTTTTCGGATGCGACAACAAACTGATTTGATATAACTCCGCCAGCGCTTTCGAATTGATGTTGCAAGGCTTCAAGGTTGTCTCTGCCACCTTGAAGCATATTGACCATTTTGACGCCTTCCGAATCAAACAATTTAAAAGCGATTCTTACGCGGTCTGCTTGACTACCGACCTCGGGCATCGCGGCGGCGACTTCTTTTAAAAGTTCTTCATTTGATTTTAGATTACCGTCGGCGTCTTCAAGAGAAATGCCTAGTTCGTCAAGTGCGTCTTTTGCGACTCCGGTCCCTGATGCGGCTTCCGCGGTTCTTCGAGTAAAACGTTGAAGCGCCATGTCAAACGTTGAAGTCGCGACTCCTGATTGTTCTGCGGCAAATCGAAGACTTTGGAGTTCTTTTGTTGAAACACCTAAACGCGCGCTGGTTTTGCCTAATTGATCCGCGGTATCGATGAGAGATTTAGAAAGCGCACCGAAACCCGCAGTTCCAACTAAAGAAACCAAACCCGCTTTTAAACCAGAAACGGATTTATTCAGGTTCCCTATGTTTTTCTGAACTTGTCTAAAAGCCGCTTGAGTTCGATCTTCGCCCTTGATTTGAACTACGGTTGAAACTGCCACGACCTTTTTCTAGTTTATCATTAACGATTTTGATGTATGCGATCCATCCGCGTACTTCATCGACTGAAAAATCTAAAACCTCTTTTACTGATTTTCCGAGTCGATCTGCAATTGTATAAACTGCAATCAGATCAGGATCGCTTTTTAGTTTCCCTCGATTTCCTCGTCGGTTGGGATGCCTTCGTTCATTTTATCAATGATTTTTGCGACCACGTTTGGATCGAATTCATCGACAATCTGATCGAGTTGACCTTGATTAAAAATCAACTTACCGTCGGCATCCCTGCACCTAAATATTAGATTAAGAGCTTGAGCCTTATCGTATTCTTTATTCTGCACATGTTTCATTATGATGCTTTGTTGCGCCATTTTGATTACGGGCCGATAATAGATTACAACAGGCTTGCCGTCTTTATCTTTCCATTCAGGGACTTCTAAAGAGTTTAGATTTTCTGCAAGTCTCTCTTTAAATTGAGCTTTTGCAATATTTAGAACGTCATTCATTACGCGTTGTTCAAGGTAAGTGTTCCGGTTCCTTGAAACGTAAATGAAAACCCGATTGGACTATTCAGCGAAGATGTAATTGAGAAACCCGTAATTACAATCTGGCCCGAATAGTAGTCGCCAGCCGTAGTACCGACTGGGTACAATTTGATGTAAAACGTCGAATCTCCACTTGTCAGCCCCGTTTGAATCGATTCTTGACTTGTATCGTCATCGTTCCAAAGCGCGTCGGCGCTTCCAGAAAAAGACGTTTGACCAGGAATAAAGGTTTTCGTTAACGAGGTACCCATTTCGGTCGTTTCGATCGTGTCCGCCGATTGCTCAAGCGTCCAAGATTGAAGCGATGCTATCGCTGAATATGTTGAATCGTCGGGGCTTGTTTGTAGTACCCCGCCATTTCCAGATGCCGCCGCCATGATATCCCTTTCGATTAGCGGTTAAAATTTACAATGCCGCATCAGGCGCGTTTTCCGCGTTCTGATAAACGACATTATATGAGTGCGTGATCTTTCCAATTCCGGTCGCCCCGTCACCGGAAAGCGTAATCTCAACGCTTGATAGATAACTATCTTGCGCGAGATCGTTCAAAGTTATGTCTCCGCTCATTGCGACCTCAACCTCTTTCCCAATCTGATCGAGCGTATCATCGACGTTTGCGGATGCGGTCGCGTATCCCTCTACGATCAACGTAAGATCGCGGGATACGTTGCGCGTTCCGCCCATCGATTGCATCTCGACGGTTTCCTCGGTTGTGTAAATACACAAACCAGGAAGTCCCGCGCTTTCCATTGGATAAACGCGAGATTGAAAAACATTCGATCCGGTCGTCGTCAGTCCCGTTAACGTGGTCGCGGCGCGTTCGCGAATTTGTCGGCGCAGATGATTTGCCATTTACGTTCTAAGGCGTAAAACGCTCATCCCTTCGCCGTCGGGTTGCACTTCTACAATCGTGTAAGTCGTACCCGATATCGCGAGCGTATCGCTTTGCACTACGTTCGGAACGTCTGACGTTCTGACGATGGCGGTCGGGGTTGTGGTTTCGACCCCAACCTCGCCGCCTACGTCCTCGAGCAAATATTCATTTCTTAATAAAGCGCTAATAGTCGAAGACGATCCGGCGGAAACATCCGTAAAGGTCGCATCCGTTATGCCGAAATCCGCGAGGAATTCGAGGCGCATTGCATCATCTTCGACTGCCATTATTCGGCTTTGCGCTTTTTGGTTTTGGTTTCAGACTTTTCCAAACCGACTGATCGATTTGAATCCGCCTTTACCGCTTTTTTCATTGCGAGCAAAGCGTTCGCGTCCTCGTCAGCCAGATCGTGAGTTGATCCGACTTCAAGGTGTTGAGCGTTTACCGCGCAATTGCTTAAAATTACGACTTTCATCAGGTCGTCATGTCGAGACAAGCGGCGAAAGACTGAGCGTGACGCACCGCGACATCGACCTCTTGATGCACAACGATTCGAACGCTTCCGCTTGCAGAATTGGTATAAGGATCGACCAAAACATCGGGACCACCTCCGAAAATTCCAAGCATAAGCTGGGAGAAATCACCGAAGATAATCGCAGAACACTCACCGCTTGTTGATCCTTTGGTAAGGTCGCTAGGTACGTTGGTTGAGATTCCCAATCGATATCCATAAATTGAATCGTATGGATCATTCAGGATCATATGCGAATCGGTTGAAGATACGCGCACGGTATTTGCCATTTTGGACTTAGCTTTCGGATTGGTAATAAATCCGAGAGTCGCCGCATTTAAAGCCGCATTATCAACCTCGACCTCTTTTACTAGGTCGGTGACCATCGCCCAGGTAGGAGGTCCGCCATTTGTTGCAATCGCAACACTTCCGATTCCGCTGGTCTGAGTGATTCCGGTCGGCTCATTGGATGCGCCGCCCTCAATCGCAACGTCCTCGATCTTATTCGCAACCGCGTTTAAGAGATCATCGCGTACGATTTGCTCAATCGATGGATCGGACTCAAGCAGAAGCAACCGAGATACATCGGTGCGCGCTCCAAGCGTTCGACCTACCATCGTGATTTGCGCAGTCGTTTGGGTTTGATCGGCTACGTCTCCGCTTTCCGCAACGAACGCGGCGGAAGCGCCAGCGCTGATTTTCGGAATTTGGACTTTCGTATTTAGTCCGCTCATTATCCGCATTCCCATATCGGAAAGAATCAGCCGAGCGCGTAGCGCTTCGACGAACTCGTTTGCGAGTTGGACGGAAGGCGCAAAGAACCCGCCGCTAGCGTTTGTGCCGACGGTAAGCTCCCTCTTTTGATCGATGCCGTAATCTCTCCAAGCGAAATCAGGAACGTAGAATCCCTGCGGTTGCTTCCCTCGCTTATTTGCAACTTCTTGGCTCATTTCGGCCTCGAATCCAGCTCCGCTCCAATCGCCACGGGATGCGGCGTTTAAAGCTCGCAAAAAGCTATAATTTCGCTTTTCTTCGACGGGCTTTTGAACGGGTTCTGCGGCTGAATCAAGTGGCTTGCTTTCGATTTGCTCAAGCAAAATTCCGCGGAATTCTTCNAGGCTTGTATTTCGNCCGATTGCTTCCTCGCCNANATCGCGCTTATTNTGGCGAGCNGCNAGTGCTAAGATTTCTTTATTTGTCTTNGCGCGTTCGGCAAGTGCCTTTTCATGAACGGCGCGNANCTTNGATTCATCAATTGAATCTCCGCCTTCGTAATTATTGATTTTCTCGATTGCGTCCATCTTTGTTACATCCTGTTTTGATGGTTCTTCAATTACTTTCGCCCCTCGATTCACTCCGACGCTAGTATCGGCTGGAACCGAAACGACTGATATTTCCATGATCCGCGTCGATACGCGGTAAACTGAACGCCCTTCGATTTTCTCGTCTTGTTCTTCCATCGACCTGATCGAATAACCAATCGAGATATTAGAAAGGATACCATTACGGATTTGTTCCAGCGTTTCGCGTTGCAATTGGGTTGACGTACCCAATCGAATGACCGCACGACTTTTCAGGTCGCCGTCGCGTTTAACGCTTTCCACAACTCCCAAAACTCGCTCCGCATCGTGCATAAAAAGCACGGGAGCGCGACCGGATTCTAGGAAAGAAGTATCCATTCTTTCCTGATCAATTATTTCGTAACCAAATTCGCGCAAAACGGGTTCCTCGCTGACAAATGCCACGTTGAAACGCGTTTTGTCTTTGTCGTCTTTTCGAAGTCGAACAGAGCGATAGAAAGTCGCATCGATTCCGCGTTCCTCGTCTTCGTCGTTATATGCGCTTTCTTCCATTTCCATTTCTTCGTCGTCATGCGCCTTTGCATATTCAATGATCACCGAGTCGGGCGTTTCCTCGACTCCGATTACATGGCGAACGTGGTTTTCTAAATCACTCATCTTTTCCTTTGCTCGATAATGGGTGCGCTTCTGGTAAAAGGTCGGTGTCGTGTTTGCCACCTCGAAACCGTAAATTTCTCAAAACATATAAGAATGAATTAACGCGTGAATATGCCCACGATTCCGCGTTACCGATATTCGGTCGAACGCTGGACGGGTTCGTTTTATAGGCGGCGACTCCGCGCTCGAACACGATCTCAAGCGTCCTCAAAGTCGTTCGTTTCCGCGGGTCATCGCCTACTTTTTCGCGGTGTTCCTCAAGTTTGTTTTCCAGCGCTTTTTTAATCGTCGGATTCTCGACTTGTCGCTCCGGTTCGCTTGCTTTCGATAATCGAGAAAGCGGAAAAGCGACGACGCGATCCGATTCCTCGTAATTCTCATCGATCAAAACATAAACGCGGATTCGGGCGATAGGGTCTTCGATGGTCGCTTCGATTGTCTCTTGCCCGACTTGCGTTTCGCCCTCGGTCCTAATTGAGACAATCCGACCGAGGTATTTCCCTTTGTCCGTTCGCCAGTTGACAAAATCGCCGACTTTGAAACTTGAATATTCTTGGCGCGTTTCAGAATCGATTTTTTTCATCTGTTCTGTTTTGCGGGTCGACCAATCTCGACCTTCGAGATATCCCCACAAAAAGCTGGCGATCAATCCCGCCCCTGGATAACCATCGGCGGATTCGTTACCGAGTTTGTTTTTCGGCGCTTCTAAATCCACCGCATGACGCGCATGAAAAGATCGCATTCTTTTTACAACGTCAGGCGATAGCTCTTGACGTTTGACAAGCTGATTAGCGCGGATCACTCCGACGCGAGTTCCGCCCCGTCCAAACTCCTTGACGCCACTTCAAGCCCCTTTCGCGCTCGATTCCGCCATTGCTTGCGTTGGAGTCAAATCGATTTCTTCTCCCTTATAAATCATCGNTGTCGACTGCGGTGTCGCTGGCAATTTCGGCCCAAGCGGTAAGAGATTCATTTCAACTCCAAATTTATCGGCGAGTTGTAAATCGGCCTGAATTTGCGAAAAAACTGCTTCCGCATCGCGTCCAAAATGCGCCTGGACATCGCTTGGCGAATATATTCCGTTTTGCAGTCCATCGATCCAGGCGCGGATTTCTTTTTGCGGATCGATTGGAGAAAAGCCCCGCCCCTTGAAATGGGCGGCGCTTGCAAACTTTTCGAAACGATTATCAGGAAACGGGAGAACGCCTTTTGCGATTCCGATTGATAGCCATTCACGAAAAATCGGTTCGGCGAAATGCTGAATCAAGAATTTTTGAAGCGCCTTGAAATGGTCACGTTCCTCGGTTGCGCCTTGGCGAATCGAGCTATAACTTACGCCTTCGAGATTATTGGAAAGCGATACATACGAGATTCCAAGACCTGATGCGATTGCTC
>FUFK010040512.1_pt1 | contig 14425 bp, 22 predicted proteins | sample 1021851 | NCBI WGS metagenome assembly FUFK01 (sample SAMEA51879418, study PRJEB19060) | metagenome | reverse complement strand
CCAACAGTGCCTATAGCACCAGCTGCAACACCAGTTTTAAATCCTGGTTTCTTTGCTGCTTTTGTTTGTGTTAATTTTTTTGTTTTAGCCAATGGTTTTTGTTTAAATCTTTCAGGATTTAATTTCATACCACTAGGTGTTTTTACATACCTAGGTTNTNNTACCACTTGGNTTTTTCTTAACAAGTGATTTTAATANTTTACCTTTTGCCATTATCTTTCTCCCATTTTTTCTGATTCAGGATCTAATTTATTCATCATTTTATACATCCTTTTTGCTCCTTCCATACGGCTACCATTGCCGAAGTTTTCTACTGCTTTTGCCGTCATGACAAATTCACCGTCAGATAATTTTGCATCAATCATATCGTCTTTTGGACCACCTGGGCCACTGACATCGCCTCCCTTTATCCATATCCAATGATGCTATTCCTCCAGTATTCATGAAAGATCCANTGATAAAATGGATTGTCCATCTCACCTTCTATCAAACTTTCATCGACACCATATAAAAATGCTAATTCTTTTNTTCTTCTACGTTTAGCNGCTTCAAATTCTTCTTCAGGTGTNTCACGTCCTGCGTATAATCCTGCTGCTTGNGATACAGCTGTAGGTAAAAAGTTTGTTTCAAATCTACCTGTTGGCATGCCAGCTTCATCTAATACTGGTTTGCTAAATATATCAGCTGTTGGCATCTCAAGTGCTGTGCCTGGCACTTCTTTCGAGAAAATAAATTGATCTGCTGCACTAGTTGCATTTGGATTTAATGTTCTAGTAAATCCTGGCATAGCATCAGCTTGATTACCCACGTATTGATCTAACGAAGATGGACCCATCATCGCTGCTTGTGGTGTTCTGCCAAATAAAATATCTTGTGCTGTTACAGTTGGTGCTGTGTAAGGCACTGTTGTTGGTGCCATAACTGTTGTTGGTGTTTGAGACGGCATGAAGAAACCTTGATCAACATCAACTTGATCAAAAGGTATATTTTTCATAACTGATTGTGGTCTTAATACCTCTTGTGTTGCGGTTCCTGCATTTGCAGCGTTAAATGCTTTTGCGGCATTTGCTGCGCTTAAATATGAAAATGGTATTGATGTTAGACCTGCAGCCATTGCTGCTTGAGCTGGTCTTCTTGATCCACTAAGTGCTGCTGTACCATAACCAAGTGCTGTTTGTTTTAACGCATTGGCCATGAGAGGTGACATATTTTTAAATAAACCAAACTTACCGCCTAAAGCACCAAATGCTGGTCCTGCTGCAGCTGTAAGAGCCATCGGTAGTGCCATTTGCACTAACGGGTTCTTCATTAATTTACTTAAAAATCCCATACTATTCTAGTAAACTAGCTATCCCACCACGGTTCATGTAATCGTTTGGATCTAATCCTTGTTCTATCATTTTTATTATTGTTCTGTAATCTGATGGATCTATTGTTGCTGCCGCTGGCATCATAAAATCTCTAAATCTTTCTCCTCTTGGCATTTGATCTGGAAAAGGTTGTTGTCTAAAAGGACCCATGCCTGGAGGTGGCATTGGCATCGGCATTCTAGGTGCCGGCAATGGCATCGGCATTGGACCTCTTGGTCCTGGCATCGGTCTTGGTACAGGCATTGGCATCGGTGCTGGCATACCTCTAGGTGGTAAAATATTTCTACGCAAAGATTCTAATGTTTGCGGTCTATCCATACCAAAGGTAATACTACCTCTTCCTGCAGGGCCCATGGATGTACCAGGCACACTTCTTTTTTTCATTATATCTCTATCTATAGCCATTACGAACTGCCTCCAAATATGTCGGGCAATTTGTTAACTTGAATTGCCACGTCGCGTTTAATATCTTCTTTTTTTGTGCTGGTTGCAGGGTTATTTACGTCGTCCTCTGCTTCTTTTTCATCAGCATAGACTTTCCCTGTAGTTGCGTGCTTTATGATAGTAGTAGTTTCTACATCAATCTTAGGAATTGATCTTCCTGCAATCACGGTAATGTNGTCTTTTATAGCCATTTTTTCTCCATTATGCAATAATTAACTTATCTCTAACACACTAAGAACAACATGTAAATCATTAGCGTTTTCTGCCTGTATTTTAATTATCTCAGATTCCTTTGCTACCAAAGGTGCAAGTGAACTAGTAGAAGAATCGGCAGAAACCTGACTAGAATTACCTGCAGCCAAAAGCTCTTGTGTTGTTTTACTTTCTATATCTCTACTTAATTGCAGAGTGAAACTTGTGCTATCTGTATCTACNAAATACAAAGATACTTCACAATTATTAGAAGTATCCACATTGGCCACACGCACAGACTTTATTATAGCTGTTGTTTGTGCAGGAACTGTGTACAATGTTGTTAANTTTGTAGTNGATAAAACTGCTTTATAATTTGTGTATACGTTTGCCATTACGATAAAAACCAAGTTACAGCTTCAGACTCATCTCTAAGAGGTTCTGAAGTATAAGTATTATTTANTGCAAAAACTAATTGTTCTAACGTTTGTACCATCTGTGCCATTTGTGATTGNTCNTACTCTTCTCTTGCNTGTGGTATTATAGGTATTGTTATNTTAGTCATTATCCACCTCTCATGCCATCTGGTTTACCATCAAACCTAATTGTGCCGTAACGCCATTTGTCATCAACAGCATCACTAGATACACGAAGTGCAAGTTGTCTGCCTCGTATACGTGTGTCTTTTTTTGTCGTGCTTGTTGTTACAGTAAAAGGTCCATGTGTTCTTTGTGAGGCTGATGGGTATGGTCTTGATTTTACTGTTATATCTACCTCACCAACTTGATTTTTAAAATCAGGAATAAATCTAGATACAGATAAAAACTGATCACCATCACCTACATCAATATCACCTGACTCTACATGACAGTTCATTGCTGCACCGTCATCGTTAACACCTTCTTCATGTAAGTAAACAAAAGTTCTACCTTCTTTTACACCTGTAATTGTAGATATTGTAGCAGTTGTATCACTTGCTTCAAACTCTGCTGCGTAAGGATTTGAGTAAACACCACGATCTGCCCAAGAACTACGTGCTAGTGTTCCTATGTACCATATTTTTTCAGCATAGTTGTATGTTACATTTCTATCTACTTGTGTAGAATTTTTAGATGGATAGAACCATATTACTTCGTTAAAATCAGAATTAACTGCACAGAATACATCACCTAGTGCGTTATTGTTTATATCATCAAAGACATAATCTTGCACACTGCATGGTATTTTTTTAACTGCACCATCAAATAAGAAGAAAGAATCATTACCCATCCAATAAGCAATACCGTTTACGTCTACCGCAGCATTTATACCTACAGCTCCACAATTTGTACCTAATTGTCTAAATCCAAAAGTAAAAGGTGGGCCAATAAATTGCATTTGATACAAAGCAGTGTCAGTGTAAATTAATATAACACCCCTAGATCTAACAGCTGCATTTATTTGATTGCCATCTGTAAGTCTTTGCGATCCAGCTGTGTTCGTTGCCGTTGGTGTCCATGTTGCTGGATCTTCTTGATCTGAAAAACGTATAAACATATTATCTTGTGTAGATGATGTGCCTATGGTTGTTTCTGTGCCAAAACAAATTACGTGTCTGTCATCACCAGATACTAACATAAATCTAGATTTAGTTGGTGCATTAGCAACGTTTGTTCTTGCTGCTAAATTACTTGACAATCCACTTGACGTATCCCAATAATAAAGACTACCGTTAAATTGTTGTGCTAATACATCTTCACCCCAGTTGTCCAAAGACCATTTACCAGATTGTAACAAAACACCGTCAGCACCTGTAAGGCCCTCACGAGATGTATCCCATGTTGATGCATTCCAAGTACCAGCACCCCATCCGTATCCATATATAGACGTGGGTAAACCAGTGTTTATTTGATAAGTGGCGTTTGCTGTTGCGCCAGTTGCATCAGAAGATGCTGCTGCTTTTGCAATTATGGTATATGTATTACCAGTAGGGACTGTTTGTATCTCAAACTCACCTTGTAAGTTTGCTGCAGATATGCCACCAACAGCACCACTTACACTAGCAATTGTAACAAAATCACCTATCAATGCACCGTGACTAGAATCAGTTACGATTACAGAAGTTGATCCGTTTGTTGTTTCAAACTGTGTTATGTTTCCTGTGCCTGTCGCACGTGTCGGTGTAATGTCAGCATAAGTGCCCTCTGAATATCCATACAGTTTTTTGTTTGTGCCATAGACTGCATAGTTTACACCTTTAAGATCTGAGTAAGTAAGAATGGCACGTGTTGCGCCAAGTAAAGCATCGCTTGTTACTTTTTCCCAACCACCTATTTTTTCTGGTTGTCCATAACGAAAACGAATATTATCACCATCTACCCATCGACCCTCTGCACCGTATTCGGTGTTTTGTTTATCTATGCCTGGGGCAATCTGTAGTTTAGTTAGTGGCATAGAATGGTATCCAGTAATCTGTGCCGTTTATGTTGACACGAATATGACCTGTTAGCGATCCTACACTTGTATCTGTGGTAATACTTTTTGTTTGATCCGATGCACTAGTGCCATCAAATCTAATAAATTCTTGATCTTCATCGCCTTGATCTAATGTTAAAACTGCTACGGCACCTGATGCGTTTGCCTGGTCTATTGTTACAAATGCACTTGTTGGAGATGATGTACCAAAACCTATTTTATCAGCAGAACCATCAGAAAAGAAAGCATGCGTTAGTGTGTTTGTTTCTATTCTAAAATCAAGCGAGGCACTAGAATCGTTAAATGTAAAGCTACCACCATCAAAGTCAACGTTACCAGTTGCTTTGACACCACCAACAACATCTAATTCAGTAGAAGGTGAGTTTGTTTTTATACCTACACGATCATTACCTGCATCGGTAAAGAATAGGTTTGCATCACCATTACCCTCAATTCTAAAATCAAGGTCAGCAGATGATTCATTAAATGTAAAACTACCACCATCAAGTGATACATTACCAGCTACCGCTAACGTTCCGTTTGCTGTAATATTTCCACAATCAGCTAATACATCAAACATCGTGGTACCATCTGTGTATAAAATATGTTTTGATCCTGCCACAAGGTTTGCTGCTGTGCCACCTGCTGGTTTAAATCCTAATGTATTACCTCCCATGGTTGTTGCATTATCAACGATATACCATGTTTCCACAGCTTCACATTGTATTGTAGTATCTCCAGACAATGTGCCTGTTAATTTTATAATTGCATTACTTTGTTCGTCTGTGGTAGATCCATCTGAAGTGTCAAGTGAATCAGATGTGCTAGCTATTGCTACGGATACGTAACCCTTAATTGCTGATTCTAATTTTTGTAAGTTGTTGTTTGTTTTAGTTCCCCAAGATCCTGAGTTTTCACCTGTGGCTTGAAGTTCTAGATTTAGACTACTTGAATATGTCGATGCCATTTTTTCTCCTTAATCTGTTGATCCTGGTTCTACGTCTGTATATGTCGCTGTCATACTATCATCTATTTCGCTCCAAATAAAGAAATCTGGTTCGCCAACAGATAATGATACCAGGTTTTGAAATGCTTCACCAAAAGCTGTTTCATCACCAATACTAAACGTCATTTGTCCAGCTGTTGTCACGTCTACGGCAGCAGTACCTGTAACAGTTTCTGTTCCAATAGAAAATGTTGCAACGTTTGTTGCAGCAGTAATTGATGCAGATCCAGTAACAGATTCATCACCTAAACCTGCAGTCATGGCTATACCTGAAACAAAAGGTGATCCTACGTTTTGTACACCACCTCCTCTAACAGAGGCTACGGCAAATTCAGCTATTGATCCGTGTCCTAGTGGCATTATGATTTACTCCTAAAGTCCTTTATCTGCTTTGCACTTTGCTTCCCAAGCAGTTTTAACTGAGTCTGTCCATGCTGTGTTACAGATACCTTGTATCTCTGAACTTTCTCCAGAAATATCTGTTGCCACATATGATGAACCATTAATGTAACCAGGATGTAAAACTCTTCTATGTCTACTTCTAGACAATTCTTTGCCATCCTCTTTTACAACTGTATCTTCAGCAATTTGAATAGATTTATATTCTCCAAATACATTGATACTTTCAGTTATTATTTCTTTTGTTAATGCCATGCTACCTCCTAACTATCTGTATAAAAATGACCATTGATGTATATTTGTTTTGCACTCACTTCACTATAAACTTGTGTCGTATTTCCGTCTGCCGCCGCCGCAAAAAATTTAGTATTATCTTTAGCTCCTAAAAAAGTTAAACCATCTCCATTGACTAAAAATGAAGCACCCACTGTAGTATAAGTTATGTAAGCACCTCCACGACCAGATTCAGAATTATTTATTGTAAATGGCAATCCACTAATTTCTATATCATTACTATCTGAAGTTGTTGGAAATGTTACATAACCTTGTACTGTGACTAATCTTCCAATTTTAGTGTACTTACCTTCACTGCCTGCCACTGTTATATTAGGACAAGCAGGAGTCCATGCTCCTTCTTCATAATCATCTAGAGTATTTGCATTTGTACTAACTACATTTGTTGCAGGAAATACTATATTAGCGTTTGCTCCTAAAACTAAATCTCCGCCTTCACTACCATCCAAAGTTAGAAAAGTTGTGTCTGAGCTACCATCAGTGCCCTTAAAAATTATGTCAGTGTCATTGCCTTGTGCATCTATGGTTATATTACCCGCACTTGTGGCTAAAGTAGAAGCGGCATCACCTGTAGTAATATCATCCAACGCACTAGATACACTAGCAAATGATAAGGTTCCAGAGCCATCAGTTTTAATAAATTGGCCACTAGAACCATCCGAAAGATTTAATTGTGTGATGCCAACTGAATTATCAGAAGGTGTAACAGTGCCACCAACTGCACCAGATATCTCTACGATAAAAATACTCGCACCACTTGCAGGTGCTGTGCTAAATGTAATTGATGCGCCACCACTGGCTAAAGTATAGTCAGTGCCTGGTAACTGTATAACACCATCATGCGATACTATAAGCTGTGCCGCAGCACCAACTTGTGTGCCTAAACTAAATGTAGTGTTAGAGCCATTGTAAGTATTACCAGATGTATCTAGTACCTTAAACGTACCCTGCTTAATTCCTTGCCCTATGTATGCCATTAATCAGCCTCCTCGATTGTGTTACCATCTGCCACCCATGCAAGGATTGCTTGATAGTCTGTATTGTCGTTGCTAATTGGAACACCCCATTGAACACCATCAATTACAGCTAGAATAGAACTTTTTTCACCATCCTTATTGAGAATATATTTTGCAGAAGTTATTATCATATTTTATCTCCTATAATTCAGCGTTAAATATATAAGCTGTGTCGTTAATAGCACCAATATTATAAGCTTTGTTATCGGTTATTCCTGAAAATCCTGTGCTTTGTAACATAATCATGGTGCTGTTTGTGTTAGCGTATGAAACAACACTTGCAGATGTAGAGTCTTTATAAGTTGCACTATCGCCAGCAAAAGCTCTTACTGTACCTTGTAAACTAATACTTGGTGCGGCTCTAAAAGGAACTGGTATTGGCACTGACCAATACAAACCACTACTACTAATTGCTCTAGCTGGAAAATTAGCTTGGGTTGAACCAACTGTACCGACTTGACAAAAATATCTCTGACACCTAGCTAAATTATCTGCAAAAGTTTCGAATTGAAAAGGTGGTAGCGTTGCAGATGTAAATGTACCAACTTCTAATTGTATCCCTGTTATTGCCCAATCGTTATCTGTGCTTCTAGCTATTTGTAGTTGTCCTGCTACATCTCTATCTGCCGCATTGTGAGCTTCCCAAGCAGTGGGTGTAGCACCACTTGTAGAATCTGAGCCAGAATCTAATCTCCATTCTATTCTTAATCCCTCACCGTTATCATCTGCCCAAGCACCAGTTGTATCTGCCGCTATATTTATTACTTTATGTTCCCATGTATCAGCAGAAGAAATAGAGTATGTTCCAGAGCATAACCTTGTATTATCAATATCATAAAAGTTAACTTGTGCATTTCCTGTTTTATTAGATTTAACCCAAAATGCTAGTGTAAAAGCCTCTGCTCCAGAAGTGCCCTTTTTAAACATGGCTAAATCTTGACTTTCAATTTTGTATCTTGGATATAAAACATCTCCAGATGCAGGAGAAGAATCTGCTGTTGTTACATCTAATCTCCAAGCATTATGAAAACCTGCTTCATAAGCCGCACCACTTGTCAAAGCCTCTTGTGTAATTGTGTGAGTACCCATTGTGTTGCAAACAAGTTGCATTCTATCACAAGTATTGTAAGAAGTTGAAGTAACACTTGTTTCTGAAGTGCCTCTTTGAGCAACAGCCATATCTCCATTAATAATTATAGGTTTTGCATTTACTCTAGGGTCTTTACCATTAACAAATCCAGATGTTAACGCTGTTCCTCCGTTAGCTACAGGAGTTGCACCTGTTAACATATTTGCTACATCTATTTTACTTAGTGCCATGTTTATCCTCCTATGCTATCCTATTTTTAAAACTGTCATTTGTGTTGATTGAGTATTTGTTGTGTTGTTAGTAATATTTAATGATGAACCTTTGTTGTGAAAGTAGTATAATTCTAAGTAATCACCTGATGATAATACTAGTGCAGTTGTTGGCACATAAAAAACATAATTAACTCCATAGTCAGTTGTTTGAGCACCATCTAAAAATCTACTTCCATTTTTATAGATAGTTGCAAAGTGTTGAACATTTGCACCAGCTTCACCATTCATTTGTACTGAGCCAGAAACTAAGTAAGTTCCATCCGCACCAGCAGTAAACCTTGAACTAGCAAACTCACTGTTAGTATCAAATTTTTCTGTTTCTAAATCAACTTTTGTAAAAGTGCTATCTGATATTGATTGTGAACCATCAGCAACAGCAGAGGCTCCAGTAATATCTGTGGGTTTTATATGAGAAAAATCTATTCTTTTAATTGTTCCCGCATCACTTATTAAAAACTCATCAGTATCAGCAGGTGTTGCCGCCAATGCTGTAGAACCAGTTATGACTGTAGCATCAATATGCTCTTCGGAAATTGCATCATCTGCTATTCCACCTGTTGGTATTTGTGTTTTACTCATTTACTATTCCTTTGGGTTAGCATCTTTGACCGCTTTAATACGAGTTTTCCAAGCATCAATATCCTTGTATATCTCGTCTAACTGGTCGCCAATATCACCATAAGCCGCTTTTCTTGTAGCTCTTACAGTATTGTTTTTTTCTTCAGTATTGCCTGACGTATCATAACTAGCTAGTTGTGAGTCTGTAGGTTTTGTTAAACCATCGACACTCCAGCTCGCTATATAATCGCCCTTTCCATCCGAATCATTCTGTAAAGTTACATTACCGCCTATATCAAAATTAGCAACTTTGCTATTTGCTTCACAGTAAAGTTTTACTTTAGTTGATAGACTTGCCATGTAGACCTCCTTTTAAAATTGTTATCATGTTAAAATCCTGCTATTCTAAATGCACCAAATCCAGATTCAGTTGTTGAATTACCTATGGCATTTCTTGCACTTCCATGATTGTGATAAGCGTAAACTTCTACATAATCATCCGTATCAAAAGTTAATAGCATATTAACTGAAGCTGTAGATGTTGTTGAACCACCTACTGTATCAGTTCCAGAATTACCACTAGCATGAGAACCATTAAAGTATATAGCAGTGTAAGCTACTTTGCCATCCGCTAATTCATCTATCGCAACTTGTGCTGTAACAAAATAAGTTCCTGCAACCGCAGGTGTAAATCTATTACTTGCAAATGTTCCATCTGAATCATGCTTTTCACTGTCAAAAGTTACTTTAGTCCACGACCCAGAATTTATGCTTTGATTAGAACTTAGCTCTGCATAAAAACTTGGAGTATTTTGTATGTGTTTAATATCTAATCTTTTTAAAGTTCCTGCATCAGATAAAACTATTTCATCCGTTGCGGCAGGCTGTGCCGCTAGTTCTGTTGCACCAGTAATACTTGATACACTAAATCCACTTGGATATAATGCTTTTTTTAATCCACCATCGGTAGCATCTTCTATTAATACATGGTCAGCAGATGAATCAGCAGTAACTAAAGTTTTACCAGAAATAATATCATCTGGAACATCAATAGTTCCTACACTTTTTGCTTGATGAACAACATAAATATTGTTTGTGCCGCTAGGAGGTGCACCAGTAAACGTTAATGTTGTTCCAGATAAAGTGTATGCTGAGTTAGGGTCTTGTCTTACATTACCAACAAATACCTCGATGTCTAAAGTTGATGAAGGTGCTACATCTAAAGTAAATGCAGTTGTGCTTCCATCACCACTAAACCTCTTGCCTGCAAGAGACTGAAAAGTATTAGTGGTATCTATAGGATTACCTACATATGTCATCTTACGTTATCTCCATTATTGACACAGCAATGTCAGCTGATCCAGACGCTGTCAGTGACAGTGTATCTGTAGCTTCCATTACTACCTTGTTGCCCGAAAGCAGTTCCAGCGTTCCGCCAACAGGTATTGGCGCATTAGTAACCAGCTCAACTGTTTGATTGGCCTCGTCGTTTGCACCTGATCTGTTAGAGGTATCTGAAGCTAAACTAACTGTAGCAGTGATTTGTCCAGTTGTTGTATTACCTACCATTACACCTAGAACTACAGTTGTTGTAGAACTAGCAACGGTATAGATAACATCAGCACTTGTCACATTTGCTTTCGTTACAAGTTTAAAAGTATTAGCCATTTATCCTCCTCTTATATTCCTAACCAAGCGCAATTGCAAGGGCAGTAGGATCCTCTGTTGAGAACCCTGCACTTGTTAAATATGTTTTAAGTCTTGTTAATGTAGCTTTTCTATTAGTGCCNCCTGCACCGTCNTCTACAATTATTAANTCTGCNTCTGCTAAAGCAGCACCAATATCAGTTCCACCATCAATGTCCAATGTGTCTAATCCAACAGAGTTGCTTGAAGCAGTAATTGTTTTGTTTGTAAAAGTTTGTGTTGCAGCAAGACCAGCAATCGTATCTGTTGTTGCCGGTAAAGTTAATGTTGTATTACCAGAAAATGCAGAGTGTGCTGGTGCTTGTAATTGAGCGTAGTGTGCATTTGAAGATTCACAGTATAGTCTTAACACTGATTGTGAGCCTGTGTTTTTTAAATCTATGACACCACCCTCTACAGTAAGATCATCACCAACACTTATATCACCAGTTACTGTAACTGAATCAACATAAGCATCTTTAAATCTTACAGAGTTAGTTCCTAAATCTACATCACTATCTGTCTGTGGACCAAATACTCCGTCTGATACAAATACTTGTTCTGCGTTTGCAGCATAAAAATGTATTTCATCTGCTGTTTCAAAATCTATTTTTGTTTGATCATCTTCACCAATTTTAACATCAGTTGCTAATATTGATGTAATTCCTGTTTGTGCAGCATCTACGCTTAATGTGTTAGTAGATAATGATACACCTGTTCCTGCTGTGAAAGCAGTTTTAGACATCGCTATTGCTGCAGAGCTATTAATGTCCGCATTGACAATAACACCAGAACCGATAGCTGCTGTTCCAGTTGTTCCTATGGTTATGTCACCAGATATTGCTACAGGGTTAAAGTTTGTGCCATCACTGATAAGAGCAGCACCACTAGTATTAGTTGTTAGGGTTAAATCATCACCGGAAATTGTTAAATCACCAGTAACGGTTAAGTTACGACCTATGGTTACATCGTTGTTTGCATCTTCAAATATTAATTTACTAGCAGGTATTGTGCAAAATACATCCTTTGTGCCAGCACTAAAATCAACAGCGCTATCGCTGTTAGAGCTAGATATAATTGTTGTACGTGCAAGATCAGAACTATCACCATCTAATGTGCCAAGTCCAACTTCAAACTCTGCTTGATCCTGGTGTGCAATACAATAGTAAACTGTATTAGAATTACCAATACCAGCTGCAAAAGTTTCAAAACCAGTTACAGCACCAGCAAGTGATACAGTTCCTGTACCAGTTGTGGTGGTTGTTTCTTTTACTCTATCATTAATGACTAATGCCATTTATACTCCTATGCTAATCTTAGTATAGCGTTACTTGCATCAGCTGTAGGAAACTGAATTGTAAATGTTCCGCTTGTAGATGTTTTATCTCCACCAAAATCTAGAACAGCCACAGCTTTGTTAGATTGTGAGCTATTGTAAATTAAAGCACCTCTTGCAGTGATGGTAGCCGACGTAAAAGATATATCAGCGAAATCACAAATAGCAGTAGTACCTGAAGTTGTTGGTGTAACACTAGTTAAACTACCTCCACCTGAAGAATAAGATCCCGAATCAGAAACTTCGTTGGATGTAGAAAAAGCAGTGGTTGAAGCACCTAAAGAAGCAGAACTTGTGTACAATGCAATTTTAAAAGTATCACCTGATGAAGCAGTAAAGTTATGTGTTCCAACAAGTAATTCTTGTTTGAAGCTTGTGCAGACAGCTTGTGATATTGCCATGTTTATTCTCCTCTAGTATTTGTTTTAACAGACTGCATAGGGAACTTTAATTCTCCATGCATGTACTCATCTCGTCTATGTCTACCAGTTTGTTCAACTATTAGTTCTTGCATAGCACGTTGATAAGATTGTTCGTATAATTGCAGCATTTCAGCTGGACCCTTCAAAAACTTGAAGGCTTCTGCAAGACATCCATACAACAAAGCCATTGGTGCATTGTTGCCCAACCATGAGGTTGTGTTACTAGTAGATAATCTTGTAGGTAATCTAGTAATTCCTAACTCCACGTTATACGCTGAATCCGGCGTAGGAGCAAGATAAATTGTATTGTGATCCCACCACGACCAATACTTTGGTTGACTTGTAGCAGTTCTGTCTGGCCAATATTCATTCATGTAACTTATGTCACGGTGTTCTAAAAATTCTCTTGTTGGTGTTCCTGATGCAGGAAAAATATGCACAGTTCTTATTGTAGCAAGTGATGTAGGATCTGGTGAGGTTCCACCAGGTAGTGATAAGAAAGGATTGCTAGCAGTTAAGGTAACAGATTGATGTGATTTAAACACATCAAGATCTGCTTCTTTCAATATTCTATTTTCTGTGTGCTCAATAAAATCATTTGTGATTGTAGATGTTAAAACATCAGTGCTAGTTTCTGTATAGTCTAGTATTTGTTGTGTTAATTCTGCGTATGTAGTCATTAGTTACTCACCGTTACTGGACCAGAAGATGCCTGTCCTCCACCGCCACTACCAGTTGTAGATGGTGCAGTTGTTACTGTAAAAGTATAAATATCATCATCTGTTTTTGTTATACTAAAACCTGTTGATACTTCTATTTCTGATTCAGAAGCACCAAACAAATTACCAGAAACAGTTCTAAATCTTACGGTATCACCTGTGGATCTTTTGTGTCCTGGTTCAAATACAGATACAGTTGTGCTAGAAGCTGTAAACTTAAATGGATTTAAAGGTAATAATCTTTCTGTAGGGTTTTCTACTCTTGCTGGTCTTGGAAACTGTAAAGCTATTGCATCAGGCATGTGCTTGTTAGGTCTGTCCTGTGGTGTCTTAGGTTCAAACTCACTTTTGTGCACACGTGCGCCATTCCATTCTACAACCATTTCTGTGTATGGATATTCCATACCACTACGGTCAGAAATAAACTTCGCGTATTTTCCTGTTGCGTAAGCCATCTACTAGCTCCAGGTATACTTGCCGCCTTTTGTGGCAGCACCCATTCCTAGTTTAGTACCAGACACTTTACCGTCTTGAGTTTGACCTTTGCCAGAAGTGGCTTGAGCTTTTACTCCTTCAGGTGTGATGTCTTGTGCTTTACCTTTTGCTGGTGCAATACCTTTTGTAGTTACAGCAGCAGCCTCTACAGCAGTAGGNATATTGTTTTGACCTCTACCGTAAGAACCCATCTTTTGATTAGATCCTTCTCTAGTGTTAGCTGTTTGGCTATTATATCTTGGGTTGCTCATTCGTCCTCCTTTTTACAAGCGCAATCACAACATGCACATTGACCACCACAACAAGCTCCGCTGTTGCTGCAATGACACTCATGATTACATTTTTCACATATTGGCATATAACCTCCTATGGTGTGTACGCCCGTGCTGGTTCAATTCTAAAAGAAACTCTTTCTCTATCGTTTTCANNAGCACGTTTAAANTCTTCATCATACACCGCTTTTAAGTTTGCACTTAACATCGGCGCTCTTTTCAAACTTATATAGTATGCCAAACCTGCAGTCAAACAAGGAAGAAAATAGAAAGGCACATCAGCTTCGTTAGTATAACTTCCTGCATCTTCTATTCTAGCAAGATAAAAATATTTGAATATGTATGCTTTATCAGGGCTAGGATATAAGAACAAAGTCATATCGTTTGCTGGTCTACCACT
>FUFK010044475.1_pt1 | contig 14426 bp, 8 predicted proteins | sample 1021851 | NCBI WGS metagenome assembly FUFK01 (sample SAMEA51879418, study PRJEB19060) | metagenome | reverse complement strand
TCGACGGGCACCGCATCAACGGCCGACGCATCGGTGTCCGAGACGCCGACGACGACAAGAAAAAGGGTCGAAAGGAACGCAAAGAGCCGGAAGGCCTCAAACTCTACTTCGGCAACCTGCCCTTCTCCGCCACTCAAGACCACCTGAGGACGCTCGTGGCTGCTCACGCCACCGTGAACGAAGTGATCCTCGCAACCGGCCCCGGCGGGAAAGCGAAGGGCTTCGGATTCGTTTTCATCGCCGAGAAGGACAAGGGTGAATCGGTGGTCGCAGCCCTCAACAACACCGAGATTGAAGGCCGAAAAATCAAGGTCGACATCGCCAAGGCCAAAGGCGGCAAGGGCGGCGGTCGCGGTGGAAACCGAGGCGGTGGCCGCGACGGTGATGGTGGTGGAAAATCCGCCCGAGAACTCCAAGCCCTTCGCGAAGAAGGGGAAGGCGGCAAGAAGCGCAAGCGACGCCCCCGCCCGAAGAAGGATTGAAGGCGGCACCCCTACCCCTTGAACCATGGTTGAATCGTCCGAGCCACGCTGGTTGGTGCTGGATGGATACGAGGATGAACCGGCCGCCTTCGGCGTCCCACCCTACGTCGGCTTTCACGTCCGCTACGTCTGCGGGGTGATGGAATCCGCCGGTCTGAACTACGAGTACATGACCGTCGACCGCTACCGTCAGGCCCTCAAAACCGAACCAGAATCCATCGCACGTCGCCTGAACACATGCATCGGTGTGGTGTGCATTGCCGGAGCGGTTGTGCCGGGAAAATACCTGCGCGGGACGCCCATTTCGCTCAAGGAAACACAAGCACTCATCCGAAGTCTACCGCAAGGTACGCCAGCGTTGCTCGGCGGCTGGGCCATCCGAGGCTGGAAACAGCAAGGTTGGACCCCGCTGCGACCGAACCTGTTTCTTGCACTCCAGGACACGGACGCTACGCTTCACCATTTCCTTGAGCGAGGCGAATGGAAGCACCAGCGCAGGACCCCCGAACAGTGGACGAAATGGGCCCAAGCCGGTGCAGCGAGCAAGGCCGTGACCGACCACCCCGACCTTGGGACAGAGCACCGGGCCGGCCCGCTGACCTACGAAGTCGAGGTGTATCAGGGGTGCGTCCGGTACAAGCGCGGGTGCAAGTTTTGCATTGAGCCGAAAAAAGGCGTACCGATTTGGCGGACACCCGAGGACATCATCAACGAGGTTCGAATCGCTCACGACGCCGGCGTGCATCACGTCCGATTGGGCGGGATGACCGACACCTACACGTACATGGCCGAAGGCGTTCGTGAACTGGAGTATCCGGTGCCCAACCCCGAGCCGATAGCGACGTTGCTTCACGGCCTCCGCGAGGACGACCGGCTCGGCATCCTTCACACCGACAACGGCAATCCGTCCATCATTGCCGAGAACCTGGAACCCTCCGAGGAGATCACCAAGACGCTTGTGGAAACGCTCTCCGATGGTGCCGTGCTCTCCTTCGGTTTGGAATCGGCCGACCCGAGCGTCCACGAGGCCAACTGGTTGAACTGCGACCCGGCCCAGTTGAAAACGGCCATTCGACTCGTCAACAAACACGGCAGCGTGCGAGGAGAACGTGGCCTGCCCAAACTCCTGCCCGGACTGAACTTCATCGCTGGCCTGAACGGTGAAAGCGAAGCCACCTACGGGATGAACATGGACTTGCTGCGAGGCATACGAAGCGAGGGTTTGCTGCTCCGCCGCATCAACATCCGGCAGGTGGAGGGCGAAGGTTTCCAAGAGGTTCCCTCCGAAGCCTTCGCTCGCTTCAAGACGGATTGCAGGGACGAAATCGACAAGCCGCTCTTGGAGGAATTGTTCCCGCTGGGGCAGGTGATTCACGACGTCCACTGGGAATCCCACGACGGTCGAACACGCCTACCGGTTCACGAAACCGAACTCCATCGCGCCTCGGAGGTTCACGGCAAAGCCGGCATCACCTTTGGACGGCAAATCGGCGCCTACCCGATTCTTGTTGGCGTGGAGTACAAAATTCCGCTCGAGACCCAGTCCAGCGTGATGATCACCGGCCACGGAGCTCGCTCCATCACCGGCGTGGAGGTCGGGCTCGACCCGATGAACGTTTCAGAAAAACAACTTGAATCCATTCCGGGCATCGGGAAGAAATCAGCGTGGTCCTTGGTCTCCGCGCGGGCCAAATTACGTTCGAAGGGCAAAGCCTTGGAGCTTGAACCGTGGTTGGACCAAGCTGGAATTCCACTGACGGAGACCGTACGGAACGTCTTGGGGTGAGAAGCACTATCAGGCCCCTCGCCAACGAAGGTGCGTGAACACGGTGGACCAACTTAAGCAGGCGGCACGCCGCTTGTCGAAAGCGTGCGACGAGGCCATCACCGGCCTCGAAGCCTCCGGTACCGTCGCTCACGCCACCAACCCGCTGGACTATGCGTGGGCACACCACGTGCAGTTCATCGAACGGTGGGGTGGCTTGGGCGCCACCACCCTTCTGCTCGGCATGAACCCGGGTCCGTGGGGCATGGCCCAAACGGGCGTGCCCTTCGGAGCAACGGAGGTGGCAAAGGCGTTTCTCCAAATCGAAGCGCGGGAACTCAGCACGCCGGCGAACGCCCATCCCAAACGACCCATCGTCGGCCTTGACCTCGAGCGCCAGGAGGTTTCCGGGACGAGGCTGTGGAACCTGATGGAGGCGATGTACGGCACCCCTGAGGCGACCTTTGCGAACCTGTTCGTTGTGAACCACTGCCCCCTTTTGTTGCTGGGCGAACGAGGACAGAACATCACCCCGGACAATCTTCCAAAAGCGCTGATTGAACCGGTGTTGGAAGCCTGCGACGACCACTTGCGAGCCGTGGTGGACATCATGGGCATCAACCGAATCGTCGGCGTCGGCAAATACGCCGAGAAACGGGCAAGGTTGGCGTTCAACGCGCCAAAGGACAGGCACGGAACGACCGCAAGCGGGCGAGATGTTGAGATCACAACCTGCTGGCATCCCAGCCCTGCAAGTCCGCTGGCCAACCGAAACGACGGCGCTGACTGGCGAGAAAACGTCCGAAACGTGCTCATTGGCTAACGGGGAGATGTTCAAATGCTCAGTGCTCCACACCCCACCCATGGAACCCTTTGAACTTGCATGGGAACGCCAGCCCGACGACCGACAGTGGGAGAAGCCCGAGGGCGACGACCCCCGTTCTCTGTACCAGATGCTGATGACCAGCGTGGACCGCTTCGGCAACCTCCCGTGTTTCGGCTACATCCCTGCACCCGGCATGCCTCGAACCCACCTTTCCTACAACGAATTTGGCGACCTTGCCACCGCTGTGGGCAAGCAACTGGCTGCCGTTGGCGTGAAGACCGGCGACCGTGTGGCCATGATCCTCAACAACTCCGTGGAATGGGCTGCGCTTTCCTACGGTGCCAACGGCATCGGCGCTGCCTACACCGCCATGTACACCCACCAGCACGGGACGGAATGGGCTTACATTCTCGACGATTCAACGCCTGCTTTGCTGGCGGTTGCCGACACGGACGTTCTCGACAAGCTCGTGGCCAACATGCCCGCTGACGCCGGTGCCTGGCCCACCTGCGGCATCGTCCTGCTGGGGGATGAACCCGCCAACGAACTGCCGCCCGAGGGCGTCGCCGTTCACGCATGGGCCGACTTCGTGGCCGCCGGTCGCCAAGCCGAGATGTTCGACATCGCCGACGACCCGTTTGCGCTCAACACGCTCATCTACACCTCTGGAACCACGGGCAACCCTAAGGGCGTCATGCTCTCCAACTGGAACACGCTCTCCAACATCCTCTGCGTCCAGTCCGCCTTCACCATCTACGTGGGCGACAAAAACGCAGCCTTCCTGCCTTGGGCGCACTCCTTCGGTTCAACCTTTGACCTGCACTGGATGATTCGCTGCGGCGTTCACATCAACCTGATTTCGGACCTGACCAAGATTGCGGACGAGTGCATCGAGATCAAGCCCGCTGTGCTGTTGGCCGTCCCCCGAGTGTGGAACAAGTTCTACGACCGGGTCAACGGTCAGTTCGAAGCCGCCACGGGTCTGAAGAAGATCTTCATCAAGAACGCTCAGAAATCCGCCGCCAAGCGCATCGCCAAGGCCGGTGTGGAATGCGACGCCGTGCCTCCCAGCGGCTTCTTCGACAAGCTGTGGGACAAACTCGTCTGGTCCAAGGTCCGTGCCCGATTCGGCGGCAACATCCGCTTCTGCATGTCCGGTGCAGCCGCACTTTCCCCCGACGTGGCTGCGTTCATCCAGATGGTTGGTTTCAGCTGCTACGAAGGCTACGGCCTGACCGAAACATCGCCCCTGGTGGCGGCCAACGGCTGGTCCGGCCCGGGCACAAGCAAGCTCAACACCGTCGGTCTGGTGGCCAACGGCGTCAAGGTCACCATCGACACGGATGCTTGGGACGACCCCGAGCGCCCCGACGAAGGCGAAATCGTGGTCACCGGCCCCAACGTCATGATGGGCTACTGGAACAACGAGGAGGCCACAAAGGAAGTCATCATCGAACCCGGCACCTTCCGAACCGGCGACCTCGGCAAGCTGACCGATGGCTACCTCTCCATCACCGGTCGTGTGAAATCGCAGTTCAAGTTGGAGAACGGCAAGTACGTCGCTCCGTCCGGGCTGGAAGAAACNATCACCCTCAACCCGCTNNTNGAGCAGTGCGTGCTGGACGGTCGAAACATGCTCCACACCTTCCTCATCGTTCACCCGAACATGGAAGCGCTGCGTGGTGCCCTCAAGGGTGCCGGCATCAGCGTCTCGGGCGACGATGCGGCCCTCTGCGCCGACGCCAGCGTGCGCAACTTTGTGCTTGAGGACCTCAAGAAGAACAACATGGTCTCGCCCGACTGGAAAGGCTACGAAGTGGCGCGCAACATCATCCTCGACCCCGAAGAGTGGACCACCGACAACGAGATGCTGACGCCCTCGTTCAAGGTCAAGTTGCGCAACCTTCTGGCCAAGTACGATGACGAGATCAAGGCCTTTGCTTGAGGCGTTTATATCCCCTCGCAGGCTCATGATTTCATGAGCAAAAACCGCGATGAACATCCGTCGACAGCGGACAAACGAGCCCGTCTGGAAGACCACATTTTGGACACTTTTCACGAGAAACGGGTTCTGTTTGAAGAGGGGCGGATTCGGTTTCACGCTGTGGCCCACCTGACCTGCGATGCATGGGGCGTCAGCGTTCGTCTCGATGTTGAGGTGGACGACGAGTCGTTGACGGTCAGCGGTGCGTGGGACGTCATCGTCGTTCGTGGGCGGCGCATGGGCGCTGCCTACGTGGGGTGGGGCATCGTGAGGTTGCCTGACGGCGAGGATGAACCGGGTGAGGGCGATCAACGGTTCTTGAGGTAGTCTTCACCGTACCACGCCCACTGCTCCACGGTCCAGCCGGGCGGCAAGCCTTCGGGTGGAAGGGGTGGTCCCGCAGGGGTTGCTGGTTGCGGAGCCGATTCTGCATCGCTGAAGACGGGGATCTCCTCCGAAGCACTGCGGCGTCGAACAAGCATCAATCCGAACAAGAGCGCAACGACGAGTGGGACGCCGGCGTAGAGGAGGTTCCCGGAGAGGAGACTGGCTTCGTACTTGGCGGCGTCTTCAGGGTAGGCGTCGGCCGAATTGGACCAGCCATCACCGTCCGTATCGGGGCAGCCCAGCGCGTCCTCGGTTGAGGTCCCATACACATCGGGGCAGTCGTCCGAACGCTCGGTGCCCTGTTGGTCGGCGTAGCCGTCCTGGTCCGCATCGGACCACAGAAGCACGTTCTCAGGGAAGGCGTCCATGCTGTCCGCCCAACCGTCGCCGTCGCCGTCGACGCACCCGTACACCGTCTCGCTGGACGTGCCGGCCTGTTCGGGGCACGCATCGGGCGTCCGACCCTCAGCGTTGTCGCCGTAGCCATCACCGTCGCTGTCGAGGTGCTGCGTGGGCTCTTCAGGGAGAGCGTCGTTGGCGTTGGACCAGCCGTCGCCGTCCTCGTCCACGCACCCGAATCGGTCCTGCGTGGACGTCCCCGCGGTCTCGGGACACGCATCGCCTTGGAAGCCGTCGTTGTCGTCGCCGAACCCGTCACCGTCGGTGTCGAGGTGCTGCGAGGCGTCTTGTGGGAAAGCGTCGTTGGCGTTGGACCAGCCGTCACCGTCCGAATCAACGCAACCAAAGCGGTCCTGCGTTGACGTGCCCGGTTGACCGGGGCACGCATCGCCCTGCGTGCCCTCAGCGTTGTCCCCGTAGCCGTCCTCGTCAAGGTCCGACCACTGGGTTCCGTCCACGGGGAAGGTATCGATGATGTCAGCGTAGCCGTCCGTATCACCGTCGGTGCAACCCAGCACGCCACCGAGGGTGCTGGTTCCGGAGTCCACGGGACAGGCGTCCTCCGCATCCGCCGCACCGTCGTTGTCGTCGTCGAGGTCCTCACCGTTGTCCTCGCACCCGTCTCGGTCCGCATCGTTGCTCAGCGAGGAGGTGAAATCAAGCGAACTGGTGGGGCAGAGATCCACCTCAACCGTCGAGACGGTGCAAGCCCACGCCGCGTCGGTGAGGGTAGCGTCGCAAATGCGATCGTTGTCGTCGTCAACGTCCTCACCCGCGTCCTGGCAACCATCCTCGTCGTAGTCCGTGGCTTTCGTCGACGTCCATGAGAGTGCTCCGGTGGCGCACATGTCGGCGAAATCGTACACGCCGTCGTTGTCATCGTCCATGTCTTCCCCGACATCCCGACACCCATCGGTGTCATGGTCCACCTGAACGCTGGAGGACCATCCGAGGTCGCCTTGCTGGCACGCATCGTCCACGTCCTGAACGCCGTCGTTGTCGTCGTCCTCATCGCAAGCATCGCCGCTCTCGTCACCGTCGAAATCGAGCTGTGAGGCGTTCGGAACCGAGGGGCAGTTGTCAACCTCGTCGCTCACACCGTCGCCGTCCTCGTCGAGGTACGGGTCGATGCGGACGACTTCGTCCTTGCCGTTGTCGACGTAGTACAAGTGGCCGTCGGGCCCAAACTCGAGGCCCATGATGGTGGTGGCCGATGTTTGAATCTCGTCGAGGAAGGTGCTGCTTCTTCCGTTCGAGGCGAGGTCAAAGGCGGTGATTTGTCCGCTGCCGTACTCCGAAACAAAGAGTTGCCCCTCGTGGAGGGCAATGCCGGTGGGACGGTTCAGACCCGTGGCCAACACACCCCATTCGATGCCGCTGATGCGGGAGTACTCCTCGAGCGGTTCGGGAGCCTGATTCATGATGTCGGTCTTCGTAAACGAGGTGTCGTCGGTGTTCACCCACAGCACGCGGTTTGCGGCGGGGTCGGCAATGTAGAGAATGCCCGAGTCCTTGTCCAAAATCATGTGGCCGGGAACGCCCATCAAGTGGTTGATTTGAACGTCGGAATAACGCTGAACGATGCCGTCGGAGTGGTCGTGCTCGCCGGTGTCGTGGTCGGCTTGGAAATCGTATCGAACCAGTTCACCGTTGTACCCGTCGTTGTACCAGTAAACGTTGTCAACGTCGTGGGCGATGCCGACACCGTAAGGCGATTCGTGGAGCATGTCGATGTGGCTTCCAAGAAGTCCGTTTCCAGTGTTCTGATTTTCCCTGGCGAAATGGCTGAGCGACGAGGGCCACAGGGCCGGGCCCATGAAGTCGTTCGCGTCGTACTGGTCGTTGTAGGTGTTCCTCGATTCCTGGGCCGAGCCCCACTGATAGTCAAATTCGGGATGGTATGCACCGAACGAAATGGCGCTGACCTCTTCCAAGAAGTGATTTCTGTTGGAGTCCACCCTGAGCTCCGAGGTTTGGTTGTCAAGTCCGGTGTTGTGAACGATGGTGATCGTGTCGGTCGCCCGATTCGCAATCCACAACTCGTTGGCGCGCCCGGGGTGGAATTCCAGATCCCGGGGGTCATCCAGGTCATCGAGATAGGTGGCGATCACAACCTCGGTAAATCCGTCGCCAAAGGCGCTGACGGTGTCGGTTTCCTCGGCTTGTGTGGCCGTGGAAGGCACCACGCACAGGAGGAGGAAAACAAGGACGACAGAGGTCAATTTTCTGCTCATGGCCTCAAAGGGTTGCTCATTCCATTTGATTGCTTGCTTCCCTTGGTCCGCGCACAACGCAAAACGGCTCACCCAAGGCATTGCGCAATCTTCAACCGTTGAGAAGAGGAGAGCGTCGACGAACAAACACCAACAAAACCTGATTGGCAACACGTCGAGCCCAGAGGAAGTAGCGACGATTGAACGAACACCCGACCTACCGGGAACCGTTGACAAAGACCAGGTTCAACATGAACTGGAACGCAAGAAACCACGCCGCACCAACGACGACGATCCACAGCAAGGAAGGATCGTTTCCACCGGAAGCAAACGAATAGGTCATGATGGCGGCCGCAAGTCCGACGGCAAAGAACACGCGGTAGGCGATGGTGGCCACGATGCTGCCGCGAGCGGAGAGCGCATTCCAACCGTTGAAACCAAACCAAGTCTGAATGAACCCCATGACCGTCGCAACGGTTCCGCCTATTTTACATACTCCAGCATGGAGTCCCACGCCCTACGATTAAATATCCTCAGTCTTGGTTGCGTGTTGTGCTGAACGCTGAAGACTACGAGGTGGTGGTCGTTGACGCCGCCAACGTCGTTCACCACCACGCCTACGACGACGATGAGAACCTCATCCAGTCGATTTTCCCCGAACGGCTTCAATCCTGCGTGGAATTCTTCCAGGAGTCCGGCTGGGACGTTCGAGCGTTCCTCAAACAGGGCACGTATTGGTGGGCGGTGAAAAACAAGGAGATGGACACCATCGGTGATGTCAAGATTTTCGAAACGCTGCGCCGACAGGGTGTCCTCGAGATCGTGTCTTCGGAGCACGACGACATGTTTTGGATCGACTACGCCATCAAACACAACGGNCTGGTGATCACGCGCGACAAACTCAAGACCGAGAAAGAGGAATACGAGCGAGACTGGGATGCGATTGAACATCGAATCCTGCGGGACTGGGACGTGCTGGAAACCGGGGAGTTCCTCGCCCCCAGCGTTCCCGTCAAGGAGGAAGCGGACCGAATTTCGTTCAAGACGCTGCGGACTCGACTCAGCGAACTTGAAAAGCGCGTCGCCGAACTGGAACTCGCACGCGAATCAGCCACCACCGAGGTCAAACAAACCAAACCTGATGATGGCGATGTTGAGAACGATGAAACGATTGTAGCCATCACCAACGAGGTGTTCCGTCGCCTGTTGGAACCGGGAGAATACGTTCACCTGACTCACATTTACCACACGCTTGCGTCCGTGCATCTCCAACTGCAACCCGGTAAATTTCAGACATGGCCGGCGGATTGGAAAGAGCAGTTGACGGGCATGCTCAAGGTGTCTGGAAAAATGAGCGTGTGGGTCAAGGAGATCTGTCCGGTGCCCATTGAGTTCAGCACCGAGGACAGAAGCCTCGTCAAAAAAGCGTGAAATGGGGTCCGATCAGACCTCGGAAACTTCACCTTCAGCGAGCGGAGGCAGCCCCTTCTTGGCCCGAACGTAGTCGGTGTAGTTGCCGTAGTAGACCTTCACCACGCCGTCCTGCAGTTCCCAGATGCGGTTGACGACCTGATCGAGGAACCAGCGGTCGTGCGAGACCGTGATGAGCGACCCGCTGTAGTTCACGAGCGCCTCTTCGAGCGTCGCCTTGGATTCCATGTCGAGGTGATTGGTGGGCTCGTCCATCAGCAAGAGGTTGTTTTCCTCGAGGAGCAGTTTGAGCAGGGCCACACGAGCGCGCTCGCCGCCCGAGAGTTGAGACAGTTTGGTGGCGACTTGTTCGCTTGAAAATTGAAACCGGCCCAAAGCGGCTCGAATGTCGCCGTACTGGAAGTCCGGCCGAAGTTTCTGGATTTGTTCCACGGGATTGAGATTGAAGTCGAGCGTGGCGTGGTCTTGATGGAAATAACCGATTTCGCATCCTGGAGCCAAGTCCATCTTGCCGCCGGTCAGCTTCTCATCGCCGTTGATGAGTTTAAGCAGCGTGGTTTTGCCCTGCCCGTTTCCTCCCACGATGCCGATTCGGTCGCCCTTGCGAACCTCGAGGGATTGGTTGTCGAGGATTTTTCGCTCGAGCCCGTCGAAGGCCTTCGTTCCGCCGTCGATGGAAAGGACGTCCATGCTGGCTTTGTCGGTGGCTTCGAGGGAGAGAATGAGGGGTTTGCGCTTTTTGGGCACGCGCGCTTTGAGCGCCTTGAGTTCCTGCTGCATGCGTTCGATCATCTTGTGCTTGGCTGAGATGGACTTGTCGTACTTGTTGGCTCGCTTCATCTGCTGCATGGCGCCCATCGTGGACTGAATTTTCTTCTCGATGTTGGTGATGGCCTCACCCAAGGACTTCTCGGAGGCTTCCTTCTGAACGAGGAACTGGCTGTAGTTCCCCTTCCACGGCCACGCTCGAAGGTTGTCGATTTCTACGATCCGGTTGCACACCTGGTCGAGGAAGTACCGGTCGTGCGAAACGATGAGCTGCGCACCCTTGAATTCGGTCAGGAAGGTCTCGAGCCACTCCGTGGTGTGGATGTCCAAGTGGTTGGTTGGCTCGTCGAGGAAGATAACGTCGATGCCGTTGAGCCCGACGAGTTGGCGAGCGAGGGCGAGTTTGGCCTGTTCGCCCCCGGAGAGTTTGTTCACGGCCATGTCCATGGGGTGCTTGTCGAGACCGAGCCGCTCAAGGATGCCNTTNGCGATGCCGGCCACGTTNCCGCCACCGCTGGAGGCGAGGGTTTGTTGGAGTTCCGTGTAGCGCTCCATCACCGGCTCCCAGTCGCCCTCGTAGAAGGACGGGTCGACCATCTGCGCTTCGATGGCGGCGATTTCTTCCTCGAGCTCCTGGAACTGGCGACCTTTGCGACCCAACTCGTCCTCGATGCTCGAATTCGATTCGAGGTCGCGAATCTGCGTGAGGTAGGCGAGACGAATGCCGGGTGCGAACTCGATGTCCCCCGTGTCTTGCTTTTGCTCGCTGATGGTGTTGAGCAGGGTCGTTTTTCCGGCACCGTTGTGGCCAACGATGCCGATGCGGTCGCCGTCGTTGACCTTGATGTTGATGTCCTTCAACACGTCCACGGCACCAAAGGAGCGGTCCACCGCTTCGACGTTGATGAGTTCACGAGCCATGTTGGTCCCTCAACCCACGGGCGCGGTTGACCGTTGATAAATGACGCCACCGATTCACGACCTCGCTCGCACGATGGCCAAGGACCCTCGGAGAGGTCCACCCTTGAATTGATGAACCAACGCCTGCTGGAAGGAGCATGGCCGAGGACGAGGAGGTCGTGTTCACGACGAGCACCGGCCCGGTGCGCGTCATCACGGCGGCGTCCCTGTTTGACGGCCACGACGCCGCCATCAACGTCATGCGTCGATTGATTCAATCCTCGGGGGCCGAAGTCATCCACCTCGGCCACGACCAATCGGCCAAAGCGGTGGTCGACTGCGCCGTTCAGGAAGACGCTCACGCCGTGGCGTTGACCTCGTACCAGGGCGGCCACGTGGAGTACTTCACCTACATTCGCCAGCTGCTCGATGAAGCCGGTTGCGAGCACGTCCGTATCTTTGGAGGCGGTGGCGGCACCATCACACCGCCCGAAATTCGCACCCTCCACCGGTCGGGCATCTCCAAGATCTACTCGCCCGACGACGGCCGGACGATGGGCCTGATGGGCATGATCCACCACCTGATGGGGCTCGCCAGCGAGGTCGACCTCGTGAGCAAGGAGCGCACGGCCAGCCTGAACGGACCGGTCACGCCCGAGGACATGGCCAAGGTCGGCTTGCTGCTGACGCTCTCGGAATCGGCTGACGAGAAAGCGTTTAAGGCGGCCGTTGAGGCGTGCCGCTCCTCGAACAAGGACGTGCCCGTCATCGGGTTCACCGGTACGGGCGGGGCGGGGAAATCCAGCCTGCTCGACGAATTGATGCTCCGCATTCAACGGGACAACCCCGGCAAGAAGGTCTGCCTGCTGTGCGTTGACCCGACCCGGAAGCGAACCGGTGGCGCCCTGCTCGGGGATCGTATTCGCATGAACTCGCTTTCCAACAACGACCTCTACATGCGCAGCCTCGCCAGCCGCGGCAGCGGCTCGGAGATCAGCGCCAACCTCGACCGAGCCATCGAGGTCGCCAAAGCGGTCGGTTTCGACCTCATCTTTTGCGAGACCAGCGGCATCGGGCAGGGCAGCGACGCGATCACGACGGTGGCCGACCATTCCCTNTACGTGATGACCGCCGAGTTCGGTGCTCACACCCAACTCGAGAAGATTGAAATGCTCGATGTGGCCGATGTTGTCATTCTTAATAAATACGAAAAGCGGGGCAGCGAGGACGCCCTTCGAGCCATTCGCAAGCAGGTGCGACGCAACCGCAACATGTTCGACGTGGCCGACGAGGAACTCCCCGTCGTCGCCACCATCGCCAGCCAGTTCGCCGACGGTGGGGTCGACCGCCTGTGGCAGAAGGTCGCCGCCATGGTGGGCTTCGAAGCCAGCGAACCGGTGGACGCCATGGGCGAGCGNAAGGGCGTNATTCCGCCCGAGCGCATTCACTACCTGTCGGAAATCGCCGCTCACGTGCGAGACTACCACGCCGCCAACACCGAAGTCGCCGAGAAATTGCGTCTCTGCCAGCACCTGGAGACCGCTGCGGCGAACGCCGAGGAGCGGGGCGCCAAGGCCACAGCGAAGGATTTGCGAGCCCAAATCGGCGAGATCATGGAGGGCATGGAAGAGGCCAAAGAGGCGCTCTCAAACTTCCGCCAACTCGCCCAAGAATACGCCTCGGGCGAATACACTTACCACGTGCGAGGTAAGCCGTTCAAGGTGCAGACCACGACCGAATCGCTGGCGCACTCCAACATTCCCCGAGTCGCGCTGCCCAAAACCAAGGACGACGGCGAGCTGTACGCCTTCATCACCAAGGAGAACGCTCCCGGTCATTTCCCCTACACCGCAGGTGTCTTCCCGTTCAAGCGCACCGACGAATTGTCGGCCCGCATGTTTGCTGGCGAAGGCGAGCCCGAGCGCACCAACCGCCGATTCCACTATCTGAGCCGGGGCCAAGACTACGTTCGCCTCTCCACCGCTTTCGATTCGGTCACGCTCTACGGACGGGACCCCGCACGCCGCCCCGACATCTGGGGCAAGGTGGGCAACTCCGGGGTCTCCATCGCCACCACCGACGACGCCAAGCGCCTCTATTCCGGCTTTGACCTGTGCGACCCCAACACCTCGGTCTCGATGACCATCAACGGGCCGGCGCCCATCATCCTCGCGTTCTTCCTCAACGCCGCCATCGACCAGCAGGTCGAGGCGTACCTCGCCGAACAGGGCAAGCCNGCNAAGTTGTTGGATTCGGCCTACCGTGGCGACCTCCCTGAAGGGCACAACGGGTTTGGACTGGCCACCGTGGGGCGACGAGGCGACGAGATGGTGGACGCTGACACCTACGCTGAAATCAAGGCCCGCACGCTGCAGACGGTCCGAGGAACCGTCCAAGCCGACATTCTGAAGGAAGACCAGGCGCAAAACACCTGCATCTTCTCCACGCCCTTTGCGCTCAAACTCATGGGCGACGTGCAGCAGTACTACATCGACCACGGCGTTCGCAACCACTACTCCGTGTCCATCTCNGGCTACCACATCGCTGAAGCGGGCGCCAACCCCATCACGCAACTCGCCCTGACGCTCGCCAACGGGTTCACCTACGTGGAATACTACCGCAGCCGAGGCATGGACATCAACAAGTTCGCACCNAACCTGTCGTTCTTCTTCTCCAACGGGCTCGACCCCGAATACACGGTCATCGGCCGGGTCGCACGCCGCATNTGGGCGGTCACNATGCGCGACATGTACGGGGCCGACGAGCGCAGTCAGAAACTCAAGTACCACATTCAGACGAGNGGACGCAGCCTTCACGCACAGGAGATCGACTTCAACGACATCCGAACGACCCTGCAGGCGCTTTTGGCCATCCAAGACAACGCCAACTCCCTCCACACCAACGCCTACGACGAAGCCATCACCACCCCCACCGAAGAATCGGTGCGACGCGCCCTGGCGATTCAGCTNATCGTCAACAAGGANAGCGGCTGGACCAAGACGGAGAACCCGATGCAGGGCGCCTACATCGTGGACGAACTGACCGACCTCGTTGAGGAAGCGGTGCTTCAGGAATTCGAAGCGATTTCCCGGCGTGGCGGCGTGCTCGGTGCCATGGAGACCATGTACCAGCGAGGCAAGATTCAGGACGAATCGATGTACTACGAGCATCTCAAGCACGACGGGACGCTGCCCATCATCGGCGTGAACACCTTCCAGAACCCCAACGCCGCCGCCTTTGACGAGTCGGCGGCGGACGACTTCGAGATGGA
>FUFK010042591.1_pt1 | contig 14426 bp, 10 predicted proteins | sample 1021851 | NCBI WGS metagenome assembly FUFK01 (sample SAMEA51879418, study PRJEB19060) | metagenome | reverse complement strand
CGTATCCCATACGTTGCAAGTCCATACGAGATCAACCCATACAGTTTCTTTGGTGTAGGTCTAGCAGAGAACATGGACGATACTCAAACATTAATGAACGGTTTTATGAGATTAGCTGTTGACAATGCTATCTTATCTGGTAATCTATTGATTGAGGTTGATGAGACAAACCTAGCACCAGGTCAGGATCTTACAGTATATCCTGGTAAGATATTTAGAAGACAAGGTGGTGCGCCAGGTCAAGCTATATTTGGTACTAAGTTTCCAAACGTGTCAAGTGAAAATATGATGTTGTTTGATAAAGCAAGAGTATTGTCTGATGAGTCATCAGGACTTCCATCATACTCATACGGACAGACAGGTGTTATGGGTACAGGTAGAACTGCATCAGGTATATCTATGCTAATGGGGGCAGCCAGTAATGCAATACGTACCGTGATTAAGAATATGGATGACTATATGCTACGTCCTATGGGTGAGGCATTGTTTGCATTCAATATGCAGTTTGACTTTGATCCAGAGATAAAAGGTGATCTAGAGATTAGAGCTAGAGGCACAGAAAGCTTTATGAAGAACGAAGTCAGGTCACAACGTCTTATTAGTTTCCTACAGATTGCAAGTAGTCCTGTCCTAGCACCGTTTGCTAAGTTCCCATACATCATGCGTGAGATAGCATCAACTATGGATTTAGATGTAGAGAAAGTAACAAACAATCCTGAAGAAGCATTTAGACAGGCACTATTGCTACAACAAATGCAACAGCAAATGGCTGAACAAAACCCACAACCTGCACAAGATCCAACAGGAGCAGGAGGTGGTAACATAGGTACAGGTCAAGCACCAGCACCAGGAGAACAAGGATTTACTACAGGTGGTGGTCCTAATGCAGGTACACAACAGCAACAACAACAGGCTCAAGGTGGTCAAGGACAACAGATACCACCAGAGTTAATGGCAATGATGCAACAGCAGGCAGGTGGTAATGCTTGATCAAAAAGTAGCTAGAGACTTACTACCTTTAGTTAATCAACCAGATTTTGATGAACTGTTTACGTTATATTTAGACAATAAAAAAGAAAGTGCTTATCGTATCCTAGAACAGAGTGACGATGAAGTAGAAATATTCAGAGCGCAAGGACAACTGCATATATTAAGACGTATGGAAAATATGCGCTTAGAAATACAGACTGCAGCTAAAGGAAATTAATATGGCTACTGCACAATCATTTTCAGGACTAGACTCATATTTTATGAGGCAGTTAATTAATAAAAATTATATTGATCTTGAAAAAACAAATAGTAATATAATACAAATTATTATGGGGATGGCTGCTGTTGAAACAAGTGGATTTACACGTTTAGATGAAAATTTATATTACACAACAGTTGCTAATGCAAAAGCAGCAGGTATTGATCAGATAAATAAATTATCAAATGCAGAAATAAAAAAGTTATTAAAAAATCCTGAAGCATTTGCAAACGTAGCGTATGGAAATAGAGTTGATTTAGGAAATACTGAAGAAGGAGATGGATATAAATATAGAGGTAGAGGATTTTTTCAAATTACTGGTAAAAATAATTATATAGAAATAGCTAAAAGATTGAATATGCCAGAAATTATAGATAATCCTGATTTATTACTTAATCCAACTATCGCTGTTGATGCAACTATAGCATTTATAGAAATGAATGGCGGTAAAAATAAATTTAAAACTTTTAATAGTGCTTTGTCAGTAATTAATCCTAATGAATCATCTAAAAAAAGAACAGAAAGAAAAAAGAAATTTACACAATATGCATTAGCACCTGAATCTGGATCTAAATCATTTGTCAATGATAAGAAGAGATTAATAAATGATCCTGTATTATTAAAACTTGAACGACAAAAAATGAAAAAATTTACGAAAGATGAACCACCATCTAAGTTAGACAAACAGATGAAAGAATTAGATCAACCATCTAAAATAGATTCTTTTGTAGATTCTTTACGACAAAAACAAGAAGATGCTAAAAAATCAGAAAGTGTGTATGGGGGTGCTTTTAGTATAAATGAAGACGGAACTATTACTGATAATGATGCAATAGATGAACAAGAAGCTGATGATGTATTTATATTAAAAAATCCAAAAGGCAGAAGAACACAAGAAGATACATCTGACTCTGGTAGAGGTATTAGTTTAATCGGTACAGCAGAAGCATCTGATAAAGGTATCGAAGGACAAATGGAGGACATGATGGCAGGCACTAAAAGAGTATATGATCCAGGTGAAGACATGGTAAATACAGAGGATTCGCAAGTAGCTAAGATGATGAGAGCTACAGATGAATTAAATAGATCTGCCAGTAAAGAAGATAAGTTAGAGGGATTTAGAAATCGTGGGGATGATGTATACATACCTGGAATAGAAATGGAAGCTTTTGATGATACAAAAACTATTGATGAAGAAGATGCTAAACGTGGTGTAGGTGAACCAGTAGATTCTACTATGGATGCTAAACCATCAGACTCTATGGATATGTTTGGATCTTCTGAAGAAGACATGAGAGATGATTTAAGTTTCTTTGAGACATTACTATCTGGATTGGATATACAAGATACTGCATCTGACTTTACAGAATCAGAAGAAGACAGAGAGTTCAGAGATGAACAAATGGAACCTCAAGTTGAACCAGATGCTCCTGAAGATGAGTTTCAAACTGAAGTACCTGAGTCAGAATTTCCAGGAGATAAGCTTAGAGAAGGTGGTGAAGTCAAAGCAGACTTTGATGGTAAAGAAGAAGAGAATGAAGATGAGGGAGATCCACCACCTCTAGCTAAACCTGAAGAAGTAGCAGACGATATACCTGCACTCTTGTCAGAAGGTGAATATGTACTACCTGCTAATGTAGTTAGGTATTTAGGACTAGAGCGTATCATGGATATGCATCGTCAGGTATTGTCAGAGATACAACAGATGGAAGATCTAGGCATGATCCAGAACGTAGATAAGAATGGTCAGCCTGAAGATGATGATGATGAGATGAAGTTTGCTGAAGGAGAAGAACCAGAAGAGGGTATGACTAAAGGCACAATTATTATTGCATCATCTAAACCAAAAGGAATGATGTGTCCAGATCCACTTATGTTGAGTAATGGTGCTAGTATTGAAGTAGAGAATACTGAAGAATATGGGGATCAGTTCTATGATTCAGATCGAGAACCAGAGCCAACTCAAGAGTTTGATATTCCTAGTGAAGGTAGAGATGACAGTATGATGAGTGCTGGTATGGATATGTTTGGGTCTACACAAGCTGAAGCGTCTGGAGAAAGACGAGATCCTTTTACAGAAAAAGTATACGATGCATTTGGTGATGTAACTTTTGAAAAAGCAGCATCAGATACAGCACAAAAAATCAAAGAAAGTTCTGATCCCTTTGAAGGTGTTAATCCAAAACAACAACCTGAAGTAAAAGATTTATTAGAAAAATTTGGAAATACATTTTTGAATGTTGGTATGCAGGCTACTGGTTTGACTAGAGCAGTTAAGATGGCTGAAGCAGCACACAATGCAGGTATGAAGTTAAGAGAAAATGCTCATGCGGAAGCCATAGCAGAAGCAGAAAAAGCTAGAGATAAACCTTTTGATCGTAATGATCCTAAAGATGTATTAGAGATGGAAAATATAAAGTATCAAGCTTGGGCTATCCCTGGTCAAAGTCCTTTAGAAGATATGTATTTTTATGGTGGAACTGCTCCAAGAGAAGAGGGAAATATTCCAGGTTTTACAGATGAAGACTATGCAAAAGCTTCAACAGCGTATGAAAGAGCAGGGGGAACATCAACAAACATTGGAGATACACTTAAAGATTTCTTTGGTTTTACATCTAAGGTAGATTCAANTATAAAAAAATCTCCTAACTATTATACTTTAGGATCAAAAACAAGACCTACTGTTGGAATTGAAGGTATAATGGATGCAAAAGATATGCGAGATATACCAGATATGAAGAAGAATGTGTCTAAGTTTCCAGAAGCAGATAAGGGGTTATTCGATCCAAGATCATCGAAAGTTCCAGGAGATGATGCGTTAGGTTTTCCAAGACCTACGCCCACAGATGATGGTATGGAGATCAAAAGAGCTTCAGACGAAATTTATATGAAACGCTTTGGAATGGCTGAAGGTGGTGGCATCATGGTAAAAAAAAAGTTTAATGTAGGAGGAACATACGTACCAGGTGTAGGATACAGAGAAACAGTAAACCCTAGTGTAAAAGAAGGTGATCTTGATAGTGGTTTAAGAAGTTATGATGATATAATATCTGGTATATATGGTGTAGCAGGTATGACACCAGATTTTGAATTAGATAAAAATCCAGATAAAAAAAGACGAAGTATTTTAGGTAGACAGTTACCCATAGGTAAAACTCAAAGGGTTCCTTTTAAAGATAGAAGTATAAGAGGATCACCTCAAGATCCTTATCTTAAATTAGATTTAATAAATTTAGGTATAACAACCCCTGAGGATCAAGAAGAGGTGTTAAGAGATTTTGCTAAAGGTAGAAGTCAATTAGGAAATTTAAGTGAAAACCAAAGTGCTAGATTATCAAAAGAATTAACTAATTACTCAATAGCAAAACGACAACAGTATGAAGGTTTTTTAGAAGGAGATATGGCTAAGTTACCAGAAGGTGCTACAAATAGAGATGCGTTAAAGACAATCTTCTGGAAAGAATTAAGCTTTGATGATACTAATAGAACAGATGATGTTATGGAAGATCCTCAAAGATATGGTCAGTATACTGCTGGAGGGATAGGTCCAATAGGAATATATGGAAAACCTAGAAGACCAATGGAAGCAAAAGATTTTAAGAAACAATGGTTGACTCCATTTAGTGAAGAACAAAGACAATCATTAGATAATAGTGAGTTAGGTCAATTATTAGATTTAGATGGACCTGCTGATTTAGAAAAGATTAATAGAGCGCAAAGTTACTTAACATCTGAAGGTAATGACAGATTTATTAATCCTAACACTAGTGTTCCAGCAGGATATATAGATAATATATTTAATGAATATAGGGGCTTTAAAGGAAGCCCTTTGAGATCAGACACTGAGTCTGGTTCTATGTCCAGCACATTAATGGGTAAAAAATATGTATCTGGAGTTGGATATAGATAATATGGGCTACCTTCTACCCTTTTCATGGTGAAAAGCTACTAGATGCCCCCAACAGAGAAAGTAAATAAAATGGAAGCAGTACAACAAGAAATAAAAAATACACCTATGCGTTATAGTAAAAAGAGTATAGAAGATGAGGATAGAGAAATTCAAGAACTAGAGGCTCAAAGAAATCCTACAGAAGAAGTAGAGGAGTCTGATGAAAATTTAAATGCTGAAGAGAAAACCTTTAAGAAAAGGTATGGTGATCTTAGAAGACACACTCAACAGCTACAGGATCAACATACAAACGAACTACGTAAATTACAACAGCAGGTAGAAAGCTTAACAAAGAAACAAGTAAAGCTACCAAAGTCGGATGAAGAATTAGAAGAGTGGACTGAAAAGTATCCAGACGTTGCAAAGATAGTAGAAACTATTGCTACAAAAAAAGCTATAGAAGCTAGAAAGGATGTAGAAGAAAGACTTAAATATGTAGATGAAATGCAAACTCAAGTTCAGTTACAGAAAGCTGAAGCTGAGTTAGAGAAGCTACATCCAGACTTTGCAGACATTAGGGCAGATGATGCATTCCATGAGTGGGTTGCAGAACAGCCAAAGTGGATACAGTCAGCACTGTATGAAAATGATAATGACCCAAGGGCTGCAGCAAAAGCTATAGACTTATATAAACTAGAAACACAAAAGACTAAGCCTAAAGCTAATACTAAAGATGCAGCTAAGTCAATTAAGAAAACGTCAAGAGCAGAAGAGCCAAAGACACAAGACAAAAGTGCTTGGTCTGAGTCTCGCGTAAAAAACCTTTCTTCTAAAGAATGGGAAAGAAATGAAGAAGCAATCACAGAATCTATAGCAAATGGTACATTTATATACGATTTAACTGGTGCTGCAAGATAAAAAAGTCTTGACAAATTAATTAAAATGTGATATACTTTGTATATTACTAAAACTAGCATAGGTANTTGCTAGTNTTCGGAAGCCTCTTAGTAATAAGACTACCTTCCTGTTTATGCTAACTGAAGAAGTTTCAACTACCTACACTCGTTAGGCCAGGTTTTCCTCACCCTAAAGATGTAGCCTTGAATTGTCAATAGTTGGCTCGTTTCGATAATAGCCGAAAGGAGATGACCAATGGCTTTTAAGACTGCTGCTGGTTACGGAAACCTACCTAACGGTAACTTCTCACCTGTTATTTACAGTAAGAAGGTACAATCGGCTTTCCGTAAAACTAGCGTGATTGAAGATATCACCAACAGTGATTACTTTGGTGAGATCGCAAATTTTGGTGATACAGTACGTATTATCAAAGAACCAGAAATCACGGTTCAAGAATATGCAAGGGGTACGCAAGTAACTCCACAAGACTTAGACGATGAGGACTTCACCCTTGTTGTCGATAAAGCTAACTACTTTGCTTTCAAAATCGATGACATTGAAGAAGCACACTCTCACGTAAACTTTGAATCAATGGCAAGTGATCGTGCAGGGTATCGTCTAAAAGATCAGTTTGACCAAGAAGTACTAGGTTACTTATCTGGTTTCAAACAATCTGCACTACATTCAAATGCAAGTGCAGCTAGAGTGGCTGCTGACAAATCAGGTACTGATCCATTATCTGTTGCAGCAGACGGTTTACTAGCTAACATGAAGATCTCTCGCGCAAGCTTTGTATCAGGTGGTTCTGCCTCTGATTCCATTGCTACGCATCCAGATGGATCTACTGGTGAAGCTACTCCGTTGGAGGTTCTAAACCGTATGGCTCGTTTACTAGACCAGCAAAACGTAGACCGTGATGGTCGTTGGGTCGTTATTGATCCTGTCTTTGCTGAACAGCTAAACGACGAAAACAGTAAGCTTCTAAACAATGACTTTGCTGGTGGACAAAATGCTGGTGACATTCTAAGGAATGGACGCATTATCTCTGGTATGGTCAGAGGCTTTAGAGTTTATATGTCCAACAACCTTCCTTCCGCAGGAACAGGTGCATCAACAATCGACACTAACGGTTCAAGTTCTAACTTTGGTGTTATTGTTGCAGGACACGACTCTGCTGTTGCTACAGCTTCTCAAGTAGAGAAGGTAGAGACATATCGTGACAACGACAGNTTTGCTGATATTGTTCGTGGTATGCATTTATACGGACGTAAGATTCTTCGCCCAGAAGCTCTTTGTCGCGCCATTTATAACATCGCAGGTTAAGGAGGATAGATCATGGCTACATATGATATGACTGATGCCGATACCGTAGGTGTAGGGGCTGACTCGATTGCTGCTTTACCATCTAAAAAAGATAGCCACGTAATGTATAACATTGAAGCTACTCTTGATATTGATGACATGGTTGCAAAAGGATACTCAGGTGCAGACGGAGATATCTTTCAACTTCTAGAAATACCAGCAGGAGTACTTGTACTTAACGCTGGTGCAGAAGTTATGAAAGCATTTAACTCTTCTGTAACTGCTGATATTGACTTTGCAGGAGGTGATGATATCGTTGATGGTGCAGACGTAACCTCGACAGGTTTCTGTGCAGCAGGTTCTAACGGTCAAACTAACACTGTTGTTGGTTCGGCTGCTTCAACGTATACACAGTTTGTTTCAACAACTGATACGATTGATGTTACACTTGCTGGTGCAGCACCTACTACTGGCAGAATTAGGGTTTATGCTACTGTTATTGATCTCAATGAACAGGGTGCAGAACCTGTAGCTGCTGCTAGGGATGCAATAGGCTAATTGATTTTGGGGTAGTTCATTAACTTGGGCTACCCCTTTATCTTGTTTTTGGATATGATATGGCTACTACTTTTCTTACATTAGTTAATGATACCTTACGTAGATTAAACGAAGTCGAGTTAACCTCGACTGATTTTGCTACAGCAACAGGTTTTCGCGCTCAAGTAAAAGACGCAATAAATTCATCAATCCAAGAGATATCACAAAAAGAATTTGAGTTCCCATTTAATTTTACTGCTGGTTCTTTGACACTTGTTTCAGGTCAACAAGAATATTCTTTACCTGCTGATTTTAAAATAGCAGATTGGGATTCATTTAGAATAAATTTTGATTCTAGTCAATAATTTTTCTGCAAGAAAATTAAAACTTATAAGTTACGATACTTTTCTAAAAAGATTTTTTGAAAGAGATTCAGAAGCTACAACAAGTGATTTTGATCAACCTATATATGTTTACAGAACATTAGATAATAAAGCAGCTTTTACACCAATACCAGATGCAGCCTATAGTGTAAGCTTTAACTACTTTGCATTTGCATCTGATCTATCTGCATCTACAGATACCATGTCTGTACCTGATGCATTTAAACACGTAGTAATAGATGGTGCTTTGTATCATTGTTTTATGTTTAGAGATAACACTCAACAGGCTGCTGTAGTAAGATCAAGATTTGAAGAGGGTGTAGATAGAATGCGTACATTGTTAATAAACAGATTTACAGATGTACGTGATACTCGCGTGAGTAGATTAATAAATGTACCTCATGGTAATGGCTAATGGTGGATGCTTTAAAAGACGTAACAGTTCTATCAAGAGGTGGACTGTTTACTAACGAAGAAGCCCTTACAATGGCAACTCAAAATCCTGGTGCTGCCATTCGTATGTTAAACATGGAAATATCTCAATTTGGTGGGTACAGAAGAATAAATGGCTACAATGAATATGATACTACTTATGGTAGTGTAGCAGGATTAGGTCAGGTACTTGGACTCTGGATATTAGATAGTACTCCTTATGCAGTTAGACGTAATGCAAATGACTTCACTGGTTCATTGGGAACTAACCCTTTTACAACTAGCAACGGAAGTTCTACGATTACAGTTGCTCATACTGGACATGGCCTTGCAGTAAATGATAGAGTTATATTTTCAGGGTCAGATCCTGTTAATAATGTAACACCTAACGGTGTAGAGATGGCGATAGCTTCTGTTGTAGATGCTAATAGTTATACTGTAGTTTTTACCTCTGCTGCAAATGGTGATGGTTCAGGTGGAGGTACTTCAGTAACATTTAAAGCTACAGGTAAGACACACTCATTAGGTGCTAATCCCTTTACGGTTTCTAGTGGCAGTGCAACAATTACAGTATCACACACTGCTCATGGATTGTCTGTAGGTAATTTTGTTACATTCTCAGGTAGTTCTGCTGTAGGAGGCATAACACCAAACGCAACAGAGATGGAAGTTGTTAGTGTGCCTGATGCTAATAGTTACACAGTATCTTTTACATCTAATGCAACTTCAGGTGCTACAGGAGGTGGTAGCTCAGTAACAGCAGTATACAGTCAATATTATACCATATGGAAGTATACTACAAGTGGATTTACTAGAGTATTTTCTTTTCGGTCTTCTATAGGTGTATCAAAAGTAAGACACTCATTTAATTCATACCAAGGAAAAGAAACAGTAATCTTAACTGATAATGTTAATACCCCTGCAAGATATGATGGAACTACTTTTACAGAACACGCTACAAGTGGAGACTCTGATCCTACAGGTGCAAAGGTTAGCACTGACTTTATAAACCATCAGTTTTATGCTGGTTTTACTGCTTCTGGTTTAGGACCAAATATTTTATTACACAGTAAACCAAACCCTAGTGATGATTTTGATGCAGCAGACTTTGCTGCAAGTGGTGGAGCAGGTGAAATTAATGCAGGTTTTAATGTCATAGGAATTGCTAAATTTAGAAATGGTTTGTTTGTTTTTGGTAAAGACAAAATAAAAAAATTAGTAGGTACTTCTTCATCAGATTTTACTTTACAAGAAGTAACAAATAATATAGGATGTATTGCAACAGACAGTATTATAGAAATTGGTGGAGACATATTATTCTTAGCTGCTGATGGTATTCGCCCTATTCAAGGTACTGCTAGGATTGGTGACGTTGAACTTGAAACTATATCTAAACCAGTGCAACAGTTGATGCAGTCACTACCAAGCACACATGATCTAGATAATATGTCTTCTGTAGTTATTACTAATAAGTCTCAGTTTAGATATTTCTTTCCAAAGACAACTACGGCAGCATCAGATACAGCAGGTATAATAGGTGGTCTTAGATTTGCAGACAGAAGAGTTGGTTGGGAGTTTGGAGAGTTATTAGGTATAAGAGCATTTGTTGCTACTAGTGGTTTAATAAATAATGTAGAAGTTACACTACATGGAGATTTAAATGGTGAGATATTTCAGCAAGAAAGTGGCAGTACATTTAATGATGCTGATGTTACTGCTGTTTACGCATCGCCATTTCTATATTTCGACTCTACCGAAAAACGCAAAATATTTCAGCATATTACGTTATTCACCAGACCAGAGGGTGAATCTACAATTAATTTGGGTATAGCGTATGATTGGGATGATCCTAATACACCAGACCCAAATACGTATTCTTTGACAACATCAGGTGCATTAGCGAGATACACAACTACAAACAGCACCTTTGATGCTACTTTTAGATATGATGGTTCGACTAGTCCAGTGCTAGAGTCGAACATCCAAGGATCAGGGAGAGCGATATCCTTGGTTATAACATCGACAGGAACTCAGTCACCATACAGTATTAGTGGGTTCTCGATTACTTATCAAGATGCAGGATATAGATAATGGCAGGATATACCAGNCAATCAGCAGCGCANATNGTTAGTGGTGAGGTTATATCAGCAGCACCAATTAACGCAGAACTAAACCAAGTATTAGCAGCCTTTAATAATTCTACTGGTCACTCACATGACGGTACAGCAGCAGAGGGTCCACCTATAGATCGTATCGCAGATGCTGATCAAAACAATAAGATACTTATAGATACATCTAATAATCATATAGAGTTTTATGTAGACACTGGNTCTTCTACTCAACAAGTTCGTATCCAAGATGGATCTATCCTACCAATAACAGATAATGACATAGATCTAGGTGGTGCATCAAATGAATTTAAAGATCTTTATATAGATGGTACTGCACATATAGACACACTCGACATTAGATGAGAATGCTACTATAGCTGGTACATTAGGTGTTACTGGTGCTTTAACTGGATCAAGCACAATACAAGGAACGACAATAACTGCCACAACTGCATTTGTTCCTGATGCCTCTGATGGTGCTGCATTAGGTACATCATCCTTAGAGTTTAGTGATCTGTTCCTTGCTGATGGTGCAGTAATTAATTTAGGTGATGATCAGGATGTTACACTGACCCACGTAGCTGATACAGGTGTTCTACTAAATAGTACTAGTCAACTACAGTTTGGTGATAGTGGTACTTACATACATCAATCTGCTGATGGTGTATTAGACCTTGTATCAGATAGTGAAGTAGAAATAAACGGTACTACAATAGATATAAATGGTGCTGTAGACATGAGCAGTACACTAGGAGTTACTGGTAAGATTACTGCTGATGCTGGTATTGATATAGATAACTTTAATATAGATGGTACAACTATAGCATTATCTTCTGGTGATATGACAGTGGATGCTGCTGGAGATATCATACTAGATGCAGACGGTGCTGATGTACTACTTAAAGATGATGGTACACAGTATGGTGCATTAACAAACAACAGTGGTAACTTAATAATTAAATCAGGTTCTACTACTGCTGCTACATTTACTGGAGCTAACACTGCATTAGCTGGAACTCTTAGTGCTACTGCACTTAGCGTAGGTGATGGTAATATAACTAACGTGGGTGATATTGCCCTTGACTCTATNTCTGCTGATGANACNGANATTAANGTAGCAGTAACAGATAACTCAGCCACTGCATTTACAATTAANCAGGGATCTGATGCATATCTTATTGTTGATACAGCCAANAGTAGTGANTCAGTNTCTATCGGTACTGGNGTATCTGGNACTGCNATAACAATAGGACATGGNACTTCTGAAGTAACTATAGGTGATAACCTAACTGTTTCAGGTAATTTAACAGTAAGCGGTACACAAACAGTAGTAGANACAGTTACTATGAATGCANNNAATGCAATCGTATTTGAAGGTGCTACTGCTGATGACCATGAGACTACATTATCTATTGTAGATCCTACTGCTGATCGTACAATTAACTTACCTAACCAATCGGGTACAATACCTGTATTAGCAGCAGTAAGTACAACTCAGATTACATCTACACCAGAAGAACTAAACATACTCGACGGTGTTACAGCAACAGCATCAGAGTTAAATATACTTGATGGTGTCACGGCTACTGCTACTGAACTAAATATTATGGATGGTAATACATCAGCGTCAAGCACTACAATAGCTGATGCAGATAGAGTAGTTGTTAATGACGATGGAACAATGAAGCAGGTTGCAGTTACAGACTTAGCTGCATACTTTGATGATGAAATAACAGCTATGCCAAACCTAGTTACTACTGGTGCATTAAACAGTGGTAGTATCTCTACAGGGTTCGGTGCAATAAACAATGGGTCATCTGCCATAACTACAACAGGTACAGTTACCTTTGGTTCATTATCAGATGGCACTATAACAATTACAGGCTTTGCTGATGAAGATGACTTCTCTTCTAATAGTGCTACTCTAATACCTACACAACAATCTGTAAAAGCATTAGTAGATGCATCATTTAACGTATCAGGTCTAAATGCCTCTGGTGCAGAACTAAACACTGTTGCTGATGCTTCTGCTGTTAGTATAGACACTAGCACTGCTATAGCAAACAACGATGCTATACTCATGCATGACTCTAGTGCTTCAGTAATGAAATACTTTGATGTTGATCTACTAGATACATACTATGCAAGTACAACGCAAACTTTATCAAATAAAACTTTGACAGCACCTAAAATAGCTGATGGTGGTTTTATAGCAGATGCAAACGGTAATGAAGCTGTAGTATTACAGACTGCTAGTTCTGCTGTAAACGCAATAGAGATAACTAACTCAGCATCAGGTGGTGCAGTTGTTATTGGTGCAATGGGTGATGATACAAACGTAGACATAGACATATCTCCAAAAGGATCAGGTGAAGTAAACATAGCAGCAGGTAACTTAAACTATGCAGGTACAGCAGTTACAGCTACTGGTGCAGAGTTAAATATCCTGGACGGTGTTACATCTACAACTGCTGAATTAAATACATTAGATGGATACACTGGTTCTGTAACTGAATTGAATTATCTTAAATCATTATATGATACTGGTGTGACTAGCACAGAGTATGATTACTTGGATGGTGTAACCAGTAACATCCAAACACAATTAAACAATGGCGTAACTACTGGAAAAAGCATAGCTATGGCTATGGTCTTTGGTTGATTAGGAGGTAAACAATGGCAAATCCAAATATAGTCGCTGTTAGTTCTATTTATGCAAACACAGTTATGGATGCAGACGTTGCAGCCTCTGCTGTTTCGTTGCTGACTTGTGGCTCTAACAAAGTACAAAAAATTAACTCGCTTGTTATAGCAAACATAGATGGGTCTAACGCTGCTTCTATTGATGTATGGATAACTCGTAGTTCTGCTGATTACTATCTAGCAAAAACAATATCAGTTCCTGCTGATGCAACGCTAGTTGTAATTGATAAGAACATGGGCCTATACTTAATGGAGAGTGACGTATTGAAGATACAAGCATCTGCTGCTGGTGATCTAAGTGCAGTATGCTCATACGAAGAAATTGATGACGCTTAATAGGGATTCCTAATGGTTCGTAGAGGAAGTTTTATAGGTGGTCAGGACAATCTTAGTGTACCTGACGCTCCAACAATAGGTGCAGCTACTGCTGGTAATACTGAAGTATCAGTGGCGTTCACTGCACCCTCTGCTGTTGGTGACGATCCTATTACTAGCTTTGGTGTTAGTGTATTCCCTGCAACAGGAACAACTAAAACTTTCAGGGTAACTGTAGCATCAGGTAATTTATATGGTGGTGGTACAGGTAATGTATTCTATATTGATGGTGTAGGTAATCCAGCCTTAACTTTAGTGAAAGGTTTTACATACGTCTTTGATCAAGAAGACAGTAGTAACTCAGGACATCCTTTTCATTTTAAAAATTCATCAGATAGTCAGTATACTACAGGTGTTACTGTAACAGGAACTGCTGGTCAGTCTGGTTCTAAAGTAACATTAGTACTAGCTGAAGATGCAGGTGAACCTTCTGCCTATTATTGCACTGCTCATGGTAACGGTATGGGTAATACGATTACTTTAGTGGCTCCTAGTGCATCAGATGATCCTCTAGGTCAGGCACAATATAGTAACACTGGATCTTCTTC
>FUFK010068392.1_pt1 | contig 14427 bp, 28 predicted proteins | sample 1021851 | NCBI WGS metagenome assembly FUFK01 (sample SAMEA51879418, study PRJEB19060) | metagenome | reverse complement strand
GCGCTCTTACAAGCGCCCTTTTCCCTTGGAAAGATCAAGAAGTTTTTATGAACCTTGTGATCCGTATACACATCTAGGATCTGAGAATCCAAAGCTGTATCTTTCACGTGCTTTGTATCTCATGTTTCCTGTGTCAAAGTCACCTTCCATACCAGTTGTAAGTGGTGCTCTAACAAAGTGTTTGAATCCATTAGGAGCATCAGTTTTAATGAAGTATGCATCAGTATCGTTTAAGTAATGATTAATTACATAACCATCTGGTAGCATACCCATGTTTCTGAGTGCGTTAATATCATTGTCAGATGTACCAACTCTGAGGGTAGAATTTAATATTCTATCAGCTACAAATTGAATGTTTACTGGGATAATTAATTTTCTTCCCTGCATTGCAATTTTTAGTCCTCTTTCATCAATAAATGCTGCAATGTCAATCATCGCTTGCTCTAATGAAGTTTCGTTTAAGTCTGCATCCGTTGCACTTCGGTTAGAAAAAGTTCCACCTAATGCTGTTGGGTGTGCAGTGTTTACTAAAGAAACACCATCACCACCAGCTGTAGTGAATGCATTATTTAAAATATTAGCAGCTTTGACTTGCTTTGTGTAAGCCATAGATCTTGCTAATGATTTTGTGTAACGAGCAGATAAAGTGTCATACAAATTGTCTTCGACAGCTTCCTCAGTTAAACTGAATGCAAGTGCAACAGTTTCGTGAGTGTATCTACTTGTAAAACTTTCTTTTGCAGTGTCAAATTGAACAGCCGCACCTTCTTGTTTTACAGCAGCTTCGCCGAAGCCCATAAGCATTACTTCTTCTTCAAATGCTCTATCGCTTGTTTCTTGGTCAAAGATCTCTGCATGTTCATTCTCATAACGAGAGTATTCCATGCCGAACAGGGCGTTTAAGCCAGGTTCCAGTTCTTTGGCCAGTTGTGCTCTATTAATAGCCATAGTCTAGTCCTCCTTATACGCCTGCTGTTCCAGTGTGAGATCCTAACTGATGATTATTGATCTTTACAACTAAGATACTGTTATCAGCAGTAGCGTCGTTGCTTGGAACGTCATAAAAATCAATTAGTCTGACCTGTAACGTAGCAGTTGTGTTTTTTGAGCTGGAATCGATTTCAACACCAGAAAGCCCTGTAGTAGTGCTTCCAGCGCCAAAAACTAAATCAGCGTTTAGGTTTAAGTCTGCAGCGACGGCGTTAGAAGAAACTGAATCTTGTTGACAGATAAACAGTTGATCTGGGTCGTCGGCTACAAATGCAATCCCGTCTCCTGGTGAGAGGGACGCTGGGAAATGATCTCGAAAAGTAGGTTTCTTCGTAGTTGGATCAGTATAGAAACAGCCCATGAATACTCCACATATTGCATCACCTGCAGTAGCTACTTCAACTGTACCGTCGTTTTTATATTTAACTGGGTCGCCAGTGAAGATCGCTGTACCTTGGTTGTCCGCAACAGAGTATTTAGTAGTTCCTGTAGTTCCTCCTGGAACAGAACCTAACTTTGCAATCGGTCGTAGACCAAAAGCTTGATCAATATTAGCCATATAAGTCTCCTTAAATTGCTGGAGGAACTAAAATCTTAACCATTAAGACTTTTTATTGCCTCCAAAAGTTACTCTGCTTTGCCTATCCTGATGGATTGGCATCGCTGGGTGCTCGTCCTTATGTAAATCGTTTTCTACTGAATTATTCTGATCGATTGTTTTGCCTTGAAAATAAGCATCCCTATCTTCTTTAACTTCAATCGGACATCGCATCAATATCAAACCTCCAACTCCAATCACACCTTTCCATTTGCCATCTGAAACAGATGGTAAATCTATCCTATCAGGATATTCACTTGCCATAACTGGTTCATAACCGCTTCGTAGTCTACCCATGACGTTCTTATCGTCTTGTTGACCACGATACTCAGTTCTGATCCACCTATGATGAAATCCTTCTGGTGGTTCGGGTGCGTCTAAGTTAGACGGAGGTACCCATCCTCTAGGTCGAGCTTCTTTATCTCGGGTCTCGAGCTTGCGTGAGGTAGTCTTAATTCCTTTTGTAACCATATTACGCTCCTTCCTTCACGTGTTTTGCGTATTCTTCAAGTGGCACACCAAGTTTCTTTGCAATAGCTACTTGTGAGGGTGTGAGTTTCACAGTGCGGCGTCCAGTTTTTGTCGTACGATTGGCAGAGGCAACAGTCTGGACAGGTTTACTGTTACTTGCTTGTACCTCATTAGTATCACTTTTAAACTTATGAGGAAACTCTTTTTTCATTCTTTTGTCTATTTCTTCGTAATATTCATCAGAATTAGAATCAAAACCTTCATCACCGATAAGTTTTTGATGTATGCCATAAGCAGCGTACGTCATAACTTGATCTTCTCCAAACCAAGGATTTTTCTCTGCCCAAGCAACTGCTTTAGGACTAGGAGGTGGCTTGACATCTGAAGCAGGTGTTTCGGGAGGAATACTAGCAGAAGTTTCTTTCTGCTCAACCTGCTTCTCTAAACGAGTTTTTTCTCGTTTGACTCTATCTTCTTGACCAGTTAGTTCAGCTATTTCTCTTTGATATTGAACTTGTTTGTCAACATCTCCACTAGAGATAGCATTCTTTAAATTATCTTGAGCCGATTTTAAACGTGACTCTAGATGAGTGGACAAGGTAGAAACATAATTTACATCAGATTCTTTTTTATCTGTTTTTATTGTTTTAATCTCTTCTTGAACTTTTTTTGCATATTCAATTGCAGCTTGTTCTCTTCTCTCAGCTTCACGCATTTTGCGTGTAAGTTTATCAATACGTCTTTTTACAGATGCTGAATACTCTTCTAACTCTTCATCTTTTGTTTCTTGTTTTTGACTAGTATCTTCTTTTTTAGTTTCTTCTGGTGATTCCTGAACAACTTCAACTTCACCATCTTTTTTATCTTCTTGTTTTATTTCTTCTTCTTTAAGCTCGATCTCAACAGCGTCGCCCGATGTATCTATCGGTACCATTTTATCTTGCTCTGATTGCACTTGTGGTTGCATAGACTTCTCCATGTTACATTATGTTGGGCGGTAATATATCTCTAGGATCATCAACAACCGCCAAAATTTCATCATCGTTAATTATCCTTAGCTCACCACCATCAATACGAATACGAGATCCAGCATATCTAGTTATGAGAACCCAATCACCCTCTTTACACCAGGGGCCACTAGGAAACTTTTCTTTGTCTTTGTAAGCTTCAGGTCCGGTTTTTAAAACTTTACATATGTTTGTCGTTATTTGTGATTGCTCAACCGTATCATCGGTTAAATATAAACCACCTTTTGTTTTATTTTCTAATTTTAATGGAAACAGGACCAATCTCCAACCGGCTGGTTTAGGCACTTTTTCTAATTCATTCTTTTTTTTCTCGGCTTGTGCACCATCCCAAACATGTTTTGGTACTATTAGCTTTGGTTTAGTCATCTTCTAGCTCCGTTTTTCTAAGCAGGTCCGTGAGTTCCTGTTCTTCTTGTTTAAGTGCTGCAAGTTTACCAATCAAATATCTATAATCTGACCAGTCCTTACACAGTCCTCCTAATATAGACTGTTCCACTTGCTTTTGTCTAGCAATTAAATCGTTTTTGTAAGCTGTAAAAAAGTTTTCTAACCGCATGCCTTCATTTGATTGGCCATGGATTTAGCTCTATTGGGTGTTTGTTTCGCCCAACGTGAGTCAAGCATCTCAAAACTTGCTCCAATATAATTCTGTTCAGACAAACATTTCCACATATTATTAAATTTTGAAACACCTGTTCTGCCTAATTGAAATACCATCTCTATTAATAATTCTTCTGCTTTATCATCTATTTCTAAACAGTCTCGTTCTTCCATTAATTCTCTTGCACCACGAATAGCTTCTTGCAAATCTTTTTTAAGTATGTCCATTAGAAATTCTTCTTCGTATTCTTTATCGTCCTCCCAAAAATCTTCGACGCAAAGATGACCTACGCCCACGGTTCGCTTACCAAGTGTATCGAGATATACTTTGTTACGATACCCTTCGTGTTTTTTGACGGACTCTAATAATCTTTCTAGATTCATTTTTTCTTAAACATACCTATCGCACTTGATCCAGCCTTAATCCCAAAACTCGCAGAAATCGCAATATATAAAAGATTGTGGTAATACGACGGTAGGTCTTGCAAGGCGATAAACCCTTGATGTACATGATCTTGCAAAGGCGTGAAGACTAAAACGGCTGGAAGAAGTAGAACAATGAGAGCTACCTCATCTTTCCACGANCCTTTCATTTGATCNACAGCGCTTTGTTCCCAGGCAACTTTACCAGCGATCTGGTCTTCTTTAAGTTTCTGGGTTGCTTTAATTGTTGTAAGTTTTAATTCTTGTTTTGCTTTTTTTGTTTCTACAAAACCTTTGACGCCGTCAGCGACGACGCCAAGTAAAGGTTTAGCTAAGAGTTGCCACATAAATTTTAGATTGCTCCTATAATAATAATTACGATTATCGCTACGATAGCAGCTTTAATCCAGTCTTTCATGCTCCAGTCAGACCACTCTTTTAAATGATCCCAGAGATCTGTTAAAAGTTTCATAGAAACCTCCTTTGTTGAAATGGTTTTATTACTTTACACCCTTGAATGCAACTTTTTTGATTTGTGCGTTGCTAGTCTGCCCTTTTGGTCCTGCACCTTTATTTTGTTTTACAACAAAAGGTGAGTACACAATAGCAGCATCAGATGAAACTTTGATAGTAGGAAAAGGATTTTTTTGTTTTACTACTTCTACTTTTGTTTTTTTAAAGTTCATTGTTAGCCTCTCTTCTTTGCAGGGCCGCCTCGCTTCAAGCCTCTAGCTTTTAATGCTGCAGTAGCTTTTGCTAGCCCGCCTTTTTTCATAAAGCCCATTTTATTTCTGACAGCTTTAGGTAGCTTTGGTAGTCCTTTATTTTTACTTGGTATTGGTTTTAATCTTTTCATTAGTGAAGTGTTACACTAGTTTTCTCGACAATCCAAGATTTATTTATTAAGTCAAATAAAACCTTGGCTTCTTCTTCTCCAAGTTCCTCCCTGAGAATGACTTTAGAGCAAGTAATCAAAGCTGCAGCAAAATCAACTAAATGAATATTATCTTGAACAGCCCTAGCTTTTACACTTTGATATATCTCAAGAGCGAGCTCTGGATTAAAAGTTTTACCGGTTAGATCTACCATTCATTTTAGATAACGTAACTGCTGCTCTAAGTCCAGCTATATCTTGTCTTGACTCTAGATTCTCTTTATTCTGTTTTTCTTTTTGTTTTAATTTTAACAAGTCAACAGCTACATCGTTATCATCAGCTTTTTCTTTTCTTCTTAATTCTGCTGCTTGAAGATCTAATTCTTTTTTACGTAATTCAACAAGACTGTCTTGATCCATACCTTCCATCATCTCTTGCTCTTCAACAACCATGTTGTTTGTTATGACACCAATTCTTTCAGCAATCTTATTTTCAATTTGCATTTGAAGTTGTTGCTGTTGCTCTGGTGGAAGCTGCATAGCTTGTTGCAATTGTGGTGCCATTTCTTGCATCACTTCTTCTCTTGCTTGGAAAGATACGTGTTCAGAAATATGTGCTTGTAATAAACTCATTGCACCTAAATTACTTTTCACCAACATACTAGACATGAAAGCACGATGTGCATCGATATGTGCTTTGTGTGCTTGTCCTGGAAAAGCTTTTAGTGGTTTGCCTAATAAGGCAATAGAATTTTCTAATGCTGGATCTGTTGGCTGTGGTTGAGGCGGTGGAGGAAGCAACGCCTCAATATTGTCCACGCCCAATGCAAGATACATACGGCGGTATGCTTCTTGCATGTTATGTTGTTCTGGATTACTTTGTGCAAGTTGTAATTGCAATTGAGCCATTGCAACTCGTTGTGACATCGAGAACATGTTCGGATCTGAAACGGGAACAACATCAATTCTATCATCAAAATCTGTTTGCTTAATTGTTTGGTTGCCACCCACAACCTGGTATGGGTACTCGGGTGGCAATGAAGTAGAAAATAATTCTGCTAATAATTTAAATTCTATTTTTTGTGCATAGTGTAATCTTTTGTGAATAGCACTCATGACTTTTGCCCCCTGCTCCATTAAAGCAAGCGTTGTACCAACCGGTGCATTTGTATTTGTTTCTGCAATTTTCATATCAGCAACGGCTGCAAATCTTTTGCCGGCGTCTACGCAGAAACTTAATAGTTGAAATAATGTTTGATCGGGTCCCTTATAAGGTAAAGGTAATAATCCTTGGCGCAAATCTCCGCTTGGTGCATCAACATCTCTGAACTCTCCTGGTTGTAAAGGATTGTCATCATCTCTGATTCTAAGACCTCTTGCTTTAAAACCTGCAGGCAAGTTTGATAATGTTCCCGCGTCGATGAGTTGACGAAGCGTGGAGGTAGCCGTTCTTGATAGACCTCCAAGCATATGGATAAGACCAAAACCGTAAAAGCCAAGGCCAGGAAGAAACTTGTAGTGTACGAAATATTGTATTTTCTTTTTAAGTGGGTCATCTTCCTTGTAGTTTCTGTAGATAGAAAGAATTTTATTCGAACCTTCATCTATCGTTACAATGTATGGAAGCTCTATACCTGTTTCTTCTCCTGTATTCCCGTCTTTATCTTCGAAACCTTTTATGTTTAAATTGCAATGTATTTCATAAAGCGTGTATGTGTTGTTTGAGTAGTCTGTTTTCTCTACACCCTCTAAAGTATTATACTTTCCTTGAATTTTAGACTCTTCGTTGCTTTCCTCTACTTCAATATCTCTATAAAATCCGTTAACTTGTAGTTTAAGTAGCTCATTTCGTGTCATTTTTACAATTTGACCTACACGTTCTGCCGTATCAAGATCCGTGGCTAGGTAATTTACAACCAAATCCTCTGCTGGCACGAATTTTGACACGCATTGTGCCTTTGTTCCGTCATAATACACTTTTTTGAATGCTGATCCTGCTAGTGGTAAGTGAAAAAGCAACTGATCCATGTCTGGTGTGTAGTCTTCCATGACTGTTGTAATCTGATAATTCATAAAATCCTGCACTCTGTCTGCTTGAGCTACAACTTCTGGCGTTTCCATGCCTAAAATTGTTGTTTTTACCGGACCTTGCGGTGGTAACATCTCTTTGAAAGCCTGTGCTTGGAATTGTGTGACTGATTCTGCTAATAATGGGTGTGTTACACCACTTGCGCCTTGAAATGGCTGGCTTCTTTCATCGTATTTAAACCCTAAAAGATCTAAACCTTTGGTGTATGAGTCTTCCCAATCGGACCGTGAATCGCGATCCGCCTTAAATTCACCAACTAAATCGCTTGCTATACCATTTAAATCATCATCTGATAAAACTTCCGCTAAATTTTGATAAAAATCACCGGTTATCGGTGCACGGTTCGGGTCAAAGTCTACAGTTGCCCCACCATCATCCTCTTGTATAACATCAATATCATCTGCGTTAGCTTCTCTTCTCGCATCTTCGATCAATATCTCTGCTTCGGGGTTTGGTTCTTGTATCGGTTTAAAATCTGGAATCGGTTGAATTTTTTTATCTACAGCCATTATGAAATCCTAGTTGTTTTTCTTTTACCTTTTTTCATTCTTTTAAAACCACGAGGCGTAATTAGTCCACCTTTTTTACCTTTGCTAGGTGTAACTAGTTTTGGACTAATTATAAATAACTCTGATTCTATTTCTTGAATTTTATCGTCATCTTCTGCTTCGATAGCGTCTTGATATAAATCAAAAAGCTGTGCTATTCTTGACGGTGACTTGCTCTCTGCCATATGGCCTCCTAATAATAACTTCGTTCTACCCCTATTGCTAAAGGCTCTGGTTCGTAATCTTCTGGATGAACCACAAAATTACCCTGACGGAATCTTAACATAGCTTGTGTCATACTGTCTACTAAATCGTCATGATCTCCAAACGGAAATGCAGCACACTCTTCCACCATGTCTTCTGCCCATCGTTCATCAGGTCTCCAAACCATTCCTGCTTCAAACAATGGTGCAACAGAATTCACACGTACGTACTTATCATTTCCTTTGCTCGGTGTAAAGTTAACAACTGGTATTCCTAATCTTCTAAGCTCATCCGTAAGAGGCATACCCGAAGCTTTAGCTTCAATTAAAACAGTTTCAGGTTCCCAGTATTTATATTCTTCCATTGCAACTTTTTTTAATTCAGGAAAATCCCATCTACCTTTTTTACAATCCATCAACATAGCGTGAGGCTTGTAAGAATTTTTTGGATAAAATATACCCCAGGTCGATATTGCAGAATAGTCGGCGGTCTCTTTTTTGCTGTAGGCCGTATCGTAACTTTGTATTAGGTGTACCAAATCGGGCGGGTCCTCTTTTTCCCATAGCTGCCACCACTCTCTTTTGATGATAGATCCTTCTTCGGATACAGGATTCTGTTGCCATTGTGCTTGCCACTTTTGTTCTGTCAAAGAAGCTTTAACTGCTTCGAGTTCCTCTAACTTCCAATACTGTGGCCATATCGGTGTATTGCTTGGTAAGATTGCTGGAAACTCAACAACTTCCCACGTATCAGCTTTTGGTTCTGTTTGTGCTTTCATCAGTTGTCCCGTTAAATCTTTCGTGGACCAACGGGTCATAACAATTAGAATCCTACCACCAGGTTGTAAACGCTGACGAGGACCAGAAGTGTACCACTCGTAAGCATTATCCAAGGCAGTTTCACTAAGAGCATCCTGCTCTGAATGAGGATCATCAATGATAAGTAAGTCAGCACCACGACCAGTAATAGCACCACCAACACCAGCTGCAAAATATTCTCCACCATAATTTGTCTCCCATCTTCCTGCAGCTTTACTATCTGCACTTAATACAACATTGTCAAAAACATTTTTATATTCTCCGGTTCCCATTAAGTTTCTAACCTTACGACCAAATCTGTATGCAAGTTCTGCGGTGTGTGTTGTTTGAATAATTTTTAATTTAGGGTTGAGTCCCATCATGTATGCAGGAAATAAGAATGATGCAAACTCTGACTTTGTNTGTCTTGGTGGCATATTTATAATTAATCTTTTTATTTTTCCGTCTGCCAGATCTTGCAGTTTGTTTGCAGTTTTTTCGTGATGTGGTCCTTTAACGAAGTCTGGCCACATGACTCTGGCAAAGTTTAAAAAATTATTTTGTGCTGCTCTTTGTAAAATTAATTCCTGTTCACGGAGCAGCAGCTTTAGTTCTTCAGCTGATGGTTTATTCATACGGTAACTTTATCATACTCTTTGTATTTGTAAAACTGACTGTAGCACGTGCTACAGCAGACGCGGGGGCCGAAAAATGGGGGTGGGGGGTAGCTTGGATAACGTTTTGACTTTTGGAATAGGTTAGGGACTCAAAAGCAGTATGGCATATGTTTCACGTGAAAGGTAACGGGTAGTAACGGTTGACAAACAATAAAACAGGCTGGGGATAAGTTATTAAAAAAAAATTAAAATAAATTAAATTATTATCTTGTATTATCTTTTATAATGTTTATATTAGAATTATATCAAGCTTGGTTGAGCAACAGACCGACAACCTCCAAACCGGAACATACTACGGGAAGGAAAGAGAGAGAGTCTACCAAGATGATATACAATCCAACAAAGGAAATATTATGACTTTAGATGTAGATATCCGAGATATCAAAAATCGTGATACTGTTTGTTTCAATAAGGAAGAAACAACAGACTCAGTTGGAAGACGGCTAGTCGGTCTTCCTTACTCTGATGTAACTAATTATTTAATAATTGGTTGTGCAGGATCAATCGGTATACCGAATATTGATGAAAGGAACTATCGCCATGTATTTGCAAGGCATCAGTTTCTTCAAAAGGATATGGTCACTCTTGAACAGGTGAAAGCACATATCGGGCTAAAGGTTAACGGTTCTTTTGAACAATTAACCTCGTGGCGAAATCGTATCGCTCGCTCAAAATGGTGTGACATTGTTAATGAGATTGACAAAATCAAATAAAGGGTAGGGGGCATCGCCCCCTATAAACCATAATATTTCCAGAAAGGGAGTTCTAATGGATGAAAATCCAAAAGACAAGGTTGACGAAATCTTGCAGAAGCTTGCTGTCTATCTAGCTAATGAGCTAGACAAGAGAAGCAATCTTCTTCAAAGGATTGAAGACCTTGAAAATCAGGTATCTGATTTATCTCGTTACGAACTATCTCGTGATGATGTTGTTGACATTGTCAACGAGGTTCAAATCCTTGAGGATGATGTTCGTGATTGGATTTCGGACGCCATCAACAACACTACCGTAACACTTGAAGCATGACAGCTGGGGGCATTGCCCCCAGGACTTTTGAAAGGAGGTGATTAGAATGAAAGTTGATAAGCATACAACATTAGTTGGATATGCAGAAGCAATCAACAAAACTGTTGAGGATTTATCAAAGCTGGTAAAGAAACAACAAGCACAAATAATTGAACTGGAACGAATGGTTGGTCATCTTAAAGGTGAACAATATTTAACAGACAATAGAGTAGCTAAACTAGAAAAAAACCCAACGTTATTAGATAAATAGTTTTCAATGTTGGGTTGAAAAAAGGGGGCGGTTATCGCCCCCAACTAATTCAACCAATGGAGTAAATATGAAAAAATATATAGTACAGTTTCATCTTAACCGAGATAAATGGTCGGAAATAGTAGAAACGAATGATCCAGAAACTGCAAAAGAAACTGCACGTCAATGGCTATTAAATAGGATTGATAATGATCCTAAAAGTTTGATTACTTTAACTAATGTTCATGAGATCAAAACTTATGGAGATTTGATGGAGAATGATAATGAGTAAAATAAGAAAAGATTTAGTCGATCTATATGATCGACTAAAGAAAGTAAAAACCTTCCCGTTTGAAAGCAAGAAGCAAGCAATGCAAGTTGTAATTGAAGCTGCTAAAAAAGCGATTGAAATGGAAAGCGTGGATATAAAACCAAATGAAAAGGTAGTCGTTAATATTGATTTAGAAAATCCAAACGGCGTTGAAATACACGCAAGAAAAGTTAAAAAAAATAAATAATATTATTTTTTTATTTGTGTGTGTTTAGCGTAGAAAAAACATTGTGAATGTTTAGCGCGCCCGCATCGCGGGCGCTGCTCTCTCTTTTCTTGCCGGTCACTTTCCAAAGTGTTCCAGCATTCCTTGATATATATCGTTAGCATATCGATGCTCAACGTACCGCAGGCGCGAAGCTTTAGCTCTTATATCTTTATTGAAATCATCGACATTTTCATTCCACCAATCGGCGGCGGCGTCAGTAAGTAATTGAAATTTTACCAAGGTGCCTTCATTAATTATTGCAACGTGATTTTTTAACATTTTTAATCCCTTTCTACTTGATTAATATATAATAAAAGACTATAAAAGATAATGAAAGGAATGTCAACATGAATAAAAGAGAATTAAGCTGTAAAGAAAGAATACACGAAGAATGGGAGAATACCCAGGAATCGTTGAAAGATCCTGAATACGAGGGCCTTTGCTTTGATTATGTAGAGCCTAACACATTCGAGCACCAATTAGAAGGCTACTGGCGCTGGCAGTTTTCCTGGGGCGGACCCGGTGACGAATTGCGCGGATATGTAAACGAGCATGGCGAACTACACCGCCTGGAATATTGGTTTATGGACTGGTATGATGGCGCGAAGCTGGAGCTGCAGCAAGGGCAACCCTGGCACAGAATGCAAGAATTAATATACTGCATGGCGCAATAAGCGCCATGCTTTTCATCTATTGTATTATAATTATATTAATCTACTGGATCATTATCAAACCCATCAGTTGGATCATCAACAAACTTCGCGAGCGCGAATAGAATATAAAAAAAAAACAAACAAAGAATAATTGAGTATGTTTAGCGTGGCTGTGGACGTTTTGTGTACGTTTAGCGAGGCGTGGTCAACGTTTCGTGTACCCTGCCCCACTCAAATGGTTTATCAACAGAGAGTAGAGGGGTAATTTTGTGTACGTTTAGCGACAATTCCCTGCTCTCGCCTCCTCCATAGATTTTTATGGTACTCTGTTCGAGGGGCGTGGCTAGGATAAAACAACTTCCTCCTTTATGATAATGTTTATAGTTCCATGATATTTGCTGTGGAGTGAGCAATAATTTATTACCTTTTAATACTTTCAATTCTACTGTGAAGAAGCCACAATTCTCATGACAACCAAGGAGGTCTGGAAACCCTGCAGTGCTACGATTTTCTACCCTTGTCCAAGCTATGTCTGTTAGATTTCTTTTAATTAACTGCCAAAATTTTGCCTCTGGTTTGCGTAACATTTTCTGGGGTGGAAAGTAGCATGAAAAGTAATAATAATTTATAAAAGAATATCTTTGATTATCTTTTAATATGGTGTATAGATTTTAATAATATGTATTCGTAGGACTATATCGGCAGGGGTTAGGGATAGCATCCTAATCACCCCCATTATGAGTGGGGGCTGTGATGAGCAGATGAGAGAGACTTTATAGGACTGGTTTCGTGAGAGGGGCATAGCCCAGAACATATAAGAGTTTGTGGAAAGCCGTGTATAGCGTGAGCTACCACAAAATGTTGCTGTCAAAACACTGCCGACTGTGGTGTATGTGGGTCGGACTCTGTTAGTTTTCATACATCTTTCAGCAACAAAATCTTTCAATAGCGAGTGACCCAGTAGGTGAGAGGCGAATGTGAAAGATAATGGCTTGGGTAGTGCCAATGCAAATATGCGAGGCGACAGCTTTAAAACTACCCACTTTAACCCATCAACAAAGGAGAAAGATATGGCTTTTAAAGTAGGAGACTTAGTAGAAATAAAATCACTTGAAGAAAGTGTTTTTATTCATGAAAGAATTATTGGGAGAGGTTGCAGAAATATGTACCTCGTAGATAGTATTCAAGGACATGATTTCGAATGGTATCGTGAAGATGAATTGAAGCTAATCAAAAGAGAAAAAAAGGAGAAAGTAAAATGAACATTAGCACAATAGATACAAGAGTTTTAATCAATGTTATCAATAAAGAGTTAGAGATAACAAGATTAAGAATAGAAAATGGTAATGACCTATTGGATAAAAGTTATCTAGTAGATTTACAATGCTTAAGAAATAGATTTGAAAATCATTTCTTTGATGAAGTGATTGAAAGAGAGGAGGAAGAAAAATGATAGAATTTGTAAAATTTATCGAAGAACTAAAATCTTTGAAACCTGTATGGGTATCGGTCAATGATGATGACCAAGATACTNCTTACAAAATTAANAGGTTGATAAGACAATACGAACAACGACTACTGGAAAGTGGAAGTGATGAAGACAATACTTAATTACATAATTAAAGTATGGGGAGATGATAGGTTACTTGCCTATCATCTTCTTCCTTTTGGTGTCTTCATGTTAATNAAATTATTAGGAGGATTTTAATATGACTGAAGAAAGTAAAAATAAAGAAAGTAAAACAACAATACTGCAAGATGTTTTGCGTATNTTTAGTGTGCGTAAGAAAAAGAAAAAAAGTTTAGTGTGGTTACACGTTTTGCTGAACACTAGAGAAGAGTGTCAAAATAAATTTAGGAGGAGATAACATGAGTGATATATTTGATAGTCGAGATTTGTTAGANGAATTAAAAACGTTGGACAAAATAGATGATCTGGACAGAATTGCTGAGATAGAAGAATTGATTGAAGAAGTCGGCAGAGATTATTGCGAAGATGGAATAACATTTATTAGTGAAAGATATTGGGTACAATATTGCGAAGATACAGCTTATGAATATGGTTATCTTGACGGTAATCCTAACGATTACAACCCATTATCCAATTACATAGATTGGCAAGGTTGGGCAGACGCTGTTGCTATGGATTACAATCAAACAGAATTTAACGGCGATACTTACTATTGGAGAGTGTGATGACAGACGAACAGTTAGAACAAAAAGCAAGTGATTTAATGAATGTGTTTTTTGAATTTATGTGTGATAGCGACTTGGAAAAATATATTGACGACAACGCTAGTCTTACAGAATCAGGCGAGTATTTGTTAGCCGTGATAAAAAAATGGTTAAAGGATAATGTTATTGAAGTAGAATGGGAAGGAGAAAAGGCAAGATTATGGACACCGTGGACAAAAAGGTAAATTGGTATGAAGAAGAATTAGATCGTTTTTACGGTCACAACAACAAGGGTTATATCTTTGGTATCTACTGTTATGACGGTGAGAATATCATAGATGTTCAATGGTATAAATCAGAAGAAGAAAGGGACAAAGCATATGATTAAACCAGATTATTACATAACAAGTAAACCAAAAGTAAAAGATGAAGTACGATTACGAAGATGTTTTCGTTGCGGTAAAGAAAAGAAGATGGGTAAGTTTGAAAGGTATTGTAGCATAGCT
>FUFK010043028.1_pt1 | contig 14427 bp, 18 predicted proteins | sample 1021851 | NCBI WGS metagenome assembly FUFK01 (sample SAMEA51879418, study PRJEB19060) | metagenome | reverse complement strand
ATACGTAATGATGCAAACAATATTAGGATCTACTTCTAAAGAAAGAGATAGAAGAGGTGACTACAGATTGTTTTTTACATTCCAACAATTCCCTGGAGTTTTTATACCAGCAAGAATATTTACTTTTCCTTCTAAAAATAAAGAATTAGGTGAACATGTCTGTGGGATGAGAGATACAGACGGGTTTAGTTTTTATAATTTTGGATTACCTATACTTGCAGTCAGATATTTGGCACCTTCTGTAGATGCAACTTATCAACAAAATGGTACGACTTTAGTTGTAACTAAGACTGATCATGGATTATTTCCAGGTGATGATGTTTTCTTAGACATATCTACTGGGAATGGAATTGATGAGACATTAGAGATTGTAAGTAAAACGCAAAATACATTTACTGTTACAGCTACTAATTCTCTAACAACTTCAGGTAATGTAACCTACCATAATTCCACAGCATTTAATGATACTCGTTGGAGATTTGTGAGAGTTAAATTAAGAACTCTTCCTACAGAAGTAGCTTTTCTTGCAGGTGAAAGAATGGCAGATCGCATAATAGAAAAAGATCCTGGAATTTCTTCTACATATTCGAGATCAGGTTCAGAAGTAACAATAACTTGTAGCTCAGTTCATGGATTATCTACAGGTAACAAAGTATTTTTAGATGTAAGTACAGGTAATGTTCCCTCTGGTAGATACACGATAGAAGTTACATCAACCACACAATTTAAAGTCACAACAATAACGAGTGGGTCTACATCAGGGAATCTTACTTTAAGCAGATTATTAAGAGGATTCAGATATGACGATTATGTTGGATATACAGTAACTGGATCTGATGCTAACACTAATGAAATAATTTTTCAAAAGAAAGACAGTTATGGAGCAAGAACTGTAGATACAGTAGCTAAGACAACTGTGCCAGCTCATAGGGGGTTTGCTGTAGGGAGATTTTTAACTACAGAATTAAGATGGAATTGTTCATGTCAAGATTTTTCAAGAAGAGATAGTTATGATTTATTTAAAAGATCAAATAGTTCTAGGTTTCCAGTAACACCGATCAGAGATACAAAACCCGGAAATGTGTTACAACAAGATGGAACTTTAAGCGATGAAAGAGATATTCCAGGTACTTTTAGAGATTTAGGATACGTTACTATTAATAATTTTTATGAATTACCAGAATATGAAGATGAGAAAGAAAATTCTTTTCAAAATTTACAATATTATCAACTTCGTTGGTGTAAACATATTTACGCAGCAATGTGGTCATTAGTTCATGATGAAGGTAATGAACCACTTAAATTAACAGCAAAATATTCTCAATCTGGAGTAAATATTACGGTTGATTTTGAGAATCATAATTTAAATAAAAACGATAAAATTCAATTAAATTTTACAAGCGGAAATGCGATCTCAGGAGAATACACAATAAGTGATGTCCCAAATCCAAATAGTTTTGTAGTTATATATCCTTTTGATGAAACTACAAGTGGTTATGTCACGGTAGAGAATTTGAAAAAACATGAGTATGTTGGAGCATGGTTATTAGAACCAAATGATAAACCTATAGGTAAAGGTCTTGAAGCATGGGAAAGAAATTGGAAAAAAGAACAAGAAAAACTTAGAGAATCTGCAGAAATATTTGCTTTATACAATCGTTCAACAAAATGGGAAGGTAATAAAGAAATTATTGGTAATTTCAATAATAAACAAAATGTAGCTAATTTTGATCCATCTGTTGTAGCTATGACTTTAACTGATAGTTTAAAAAGAGATGCACAAGGAAGATTGGATAGATCAGGACAATCTTTAAATACTACAAACAGAATGATTGCAATGGTAAATAAATTATTTAATAAATCTCCTACTGTTTTGGATGATATTAAATTTGGAATAATAAATAAACCTTTGATTGAATTTACTGATATTTTTGAATCTGGTTTGATTAATGCAGGCGATTATATAAATGGAGAACTTGTAGATTCTGCTGTAAACACTAGTAATCTTGATGCCAGCACTTATAATCCAGATACTGATCAAGATACAGTAGTAGATGCAGGTTTATACATAAATGTAGAGTAAATTATGGCAGTACAAATTCAAACAAGAAGATCTAGCACACTTAATGACAGACCGTTCCCAACAAGACTAGGAGCTGGTGAGCTTGCATTAAATAATCACAGTACAAGTCCTGGATTATTCTTTGCTGATAATGTTGCTTCTCCAAGCACTGGATTAATTAAGGTAGGTCCTGTGCATATTGGTAGCACTGCACCGAATAGTTCTGCAGCTGGATTTACATCATCAAGTAAAGGAGAGACTTGGCTAGATACTGCTAGTACCCATATATTTAAAGTATTTGATGGATCTTCATTCCAATCGGTAAAAGCTGTAGCATCTGTGTCCTCTGGACAACCTGCTAATCCTATTAATGGTCAACTACACTGGGATACAGCTGGTGGTGGTAACGGGGTATTAAAAATATATTTAAGCTCTATTTCTGCTTGGGTTAATGTTTAATTAGTATGACTTAAAAGATGATCTAATATTCTGTCTAATTTAGTATGAACTGCTTGCATTTCTCTTAAAAAATCTTCTTTTAATACATAATCATGAATAACTGTATTTTTTAAATCATCAACTTCTCTTTGAATTCTATCAAATTTTCTATCTATTTTTTTATTAAAATTACCTAAAGCCCTACTGATACCAGCAAAGGCACCAATGCTACCAGATATGATTGCTGCAATTACTTGAGGTTCCATACTTTTATTATAATAGTAGGCACAGTTTAAAATAGATATTAATAAAGATAAATTATGTCCACCGCTTACGAACCGAACATAGAAGGAGCTATTGCAGTCTTACGAGACTTGATGATAGCTAATAATTTTACAATGACTCGTCAACCATATGAACCTAATTACAGGGGATTGGTAGATGCGGTAATAGATGTAAAAGAAGGATTTCCAAATTATGCTCCATTACAAGTAGGATTTGATGCCACAGCATTTGAAAATGTTAGTGAAGGAGATGCTTTATATATGAGAACTTCTGATGGACAAGTTGGAAAAGCAAGTGCTGCCGATGGGACTGTAGAAAATGCAACTGTTGTAGGGTTTGCTAATGCTGCTGCAACAGCTAATTCTACAGTGAAAGTTATAGTTGTTGGCATTAAAACTATGAGTGGTTTAGATGCTGGTGATTTATATTTTCTATCTCCAAGCACAGCTGGGGAAATTACTTTAACAGCTCCATCAAGTGCTGGACAAGCTGTAGTTAGACTCGGTGAGGCTGCTACCACTACCTCTCTTGCAATACAGATTGAGCCTCCTATTAAATTAAGTTAATGGCAATTGTAAAAAATTATGAGCCTTATGAACCAAATGCACAAGGACTCACAGAAGCATTATTAGATTTTAAATCAACTTTTGAAGGCATTCCTGTCTCGAAAGTAACTGGATATGTTGCTACAGCATTTGAAAATGTAACTCAAGGTGATGCAGTATATGCTAGGGCAGCTGATGGATTTATTGGTAAAGCTATAGGTAATGATACTTTTGACAAAGCCAAAGTTGCTGGCTTTGCAGAAACAACAGAGACATCTGGGTCACAAGTTCGAGTTTTAGTAAGAGGTATTATTGCAACATCTGGGTTGAATTTTGGGAATGAATATTTTTTATCTGCAAGTTCTGCAGGTTCTATAACAGAAACTCCTCCTACAGGATCAGGTAATTATTTAACAAGAGTTGGAGAAGCTGGATCTACTGGTCAATTTATTATAAAAATAGAAACACCAATCCTTTTAAGCTGACAGTTTACTGGACGTAAAATAAATATAACTAGCAATTCAATAATTCTTGAATTGTATCGGAATATAAAATGGCAACAAGAAAGGCACTTGTTTTAGTTTCAGGTCTATTTCAGGAGTTAAATTCTTCTTCTGATAAATTAGATTTTGCTGGAAATAGTACAACTGATTTAAGTGAAGGTTCAAATCAATATTTCACAACATCTAGAGCAAGAGGATCAGTATCTGTAACTGATAGTGGTGGAGATGGATCTTTAGCATATAACAGTACTTCAGGAGTAATTACATACACCGGTCCGTCAGCTTCTGAAGCTAGAGCACATTTTAGTATTGCTTCTGGATCTGGTTTAACTTATAACTCAAGTTCTGGAGAGTTTGGAACTTCTGCAATACCTAATGGTCAACTAGCAAATTCAACTGTAACAATCGGAAGCACAAGTGTCGCTTTAGGTGCTACCCAAGGAACTTTTGCAGGACTAACTTCTTTAGCTTCAGGAACCCTAATAGCAGGTGTGGAAGATGCAGCTAATGCTATTGAGATTGGTAGTGGAAATATTACATTTGAAGGATCTACAGCAGATGCAAATGAGACAATACTCACAGCTGCTGATGCAACAGGGGGAGACAAAACTTTAACTTTACCTAATGAAACTGGAACAATATTATCTACAGCATCTTCAATTGCTAACAGTAATCTAGCTAACTCCGCTGTCACGATCGGATCAACTTCTGTCAGTCTTGGAGGTACAGTAACTACTTTTGCTGGTTTATCTTCTCTAACATCTACAACATTAGTTGGAACAACACTTATTTCTGGATCAGCTGATGCTGCAAACTCAATAAAAATTGCAAGTGGAAATATAGTTTTTGAAGGTTCTAGTGCAAATGATTTTGAAACAACTCTTACTGTAACCAATCCAACAGCTGATAGAACAATTACATTTCCAGACGCAGCTGGAACAGTAGCATTATTAGGATCTTTAAGTGTAGCTGCTGGATCAGGATTAACTTATAACAGTGGCACTGGACAATTTGGAACTAGCTCTATACCAAATGCTCAATTAGCAAACAGCACTGTAACAGTTGGAAGTACAGCTGTGGCTTTAGGAGCAAGTGCAACAACATTTACTGGATTAGCTTCAGTGACTTCAACTGCTGTAGTTACAAATGATAGTGGATTTAGAGTTAGAAATAATAGTGATAATACAAAAATACTTGCTTTAGATTGTTCTTCCATATCAGGAAGCACAACAAGGACATTAGTAGTTCCTGATTCGAATGGAACAATAGCAACTCAGGCTTATGTTCAAGCTCAGGTTACCGCTGAAGATCTTGACATAACGACAGATTCTGGAACGATTGCTATTGATTTAGATTCTGAAACTCTACAGTTATCAGGAGGTACTGGTATTGATACGAGTGCTTCTGGTAACACAGTTACAGTGGCTGTAGATTCGACTATAGCAACTGAAAGTTTTGCTACCGCAATAGCAGTAGCGTTAGGATAGTATTATGGCAACCCAAGTTCAATTTAGAAGAGGAACAACAGCTGAGCACTCCGGATTTAAAGGTGCAGATGGTGAGGTAACTGTAGATACTTCATTAAAAACCGTTGTTGTACACGATGCACTAACAAATGGTGGTTTTCCAGTATTAAGACAGGATGGTTCTAATTCACAGTTTGTTAGAGGCACAACTAATAACTGTGCTTTAAAATTTGATGGAGATCCTAATACAGGATTAATATCTCCGGCTGGTGATGAAATAGCCCTAGTAACTGGTGGGTCTAGTCGTCTTACAATAGATGCTAATGGAGCTGCTACTTTCACAGGTAATGTCCAAGTTAATGGAGATTTATCAGTGACAGGTGGGTTTGATTCCGGGGAAAACTTAGCATTAATTATTGCTTTAGGATAATATGGCAAACACCTTCAAAGTCGATACAAAATCAAGTTGTGTGACAGACGCACACACTAGCTCAAGTGCAAATGTTTTAACAGCTGGTGGTTCTGCTACATTAGTTCTTTTAAGTATTTTAGTAGCAAATAAAACTGGAGCTAGTGCGGATGTAGATGTCTTTTTGGTTACTAATACAGGAGATGATGTATTTCTCCTAAGAAATGCACCAGTACCAGCCGGATCTTCGCTTGAATTAATTAGTGGTTCAAAAGTAATTATGGAAAGTAGTGATGTTTTAAGAGTTAGAACAGATACTTCTAGTGCTATTGATGTGACTGTAAGTTATTTAGAGCAGACATAAAATGGGATTATCAGTAAATAACGATCTTGTAAATTTATCTGATAATTTTGAAAGTCTTAAAGCAAAGGTTGAGGCTATTGAAATTATAGTTTATGGTGAAAAAGTTTTAGAACTGGATGATTCTACATGGGAAAATATTAGAAAAAAAAGAGATTATATTTTAAAATCTACAGATTGGACAGTGATACCAGGATGCTCTGTTGATCAGGCACAATGGTCTGCATATAGACAAAATTTAAGAGACATTCCTCAGACATACAAAGCAATTACGGATGTTGTGTGGCCTAATCAACCATCAACTTCAGGACCTAATAGTTAAAGATTCTCCATATTTACTGAGCTTAAAATAATTAAAGAAACAAAGAAGACTTCAAGTTTAATCTGCTATGCCATATATTGGGAATACTATTCGTGCTGCTGACGATTATAGATTAATTGATGACATAAGCAGTGGATTCAACGGTAGTACCACAAGTTTTGCATTACAAGTTGCTGGTTCTGCACCAGTACCTTTTCCAAAATCACCTCAACAGGTTTTAATATCAGTAAACGGAGTTATTCAAGAACCTGATCCTACTGGTGCTTCAGGATTTAATTTAGTTGGCACAAATATAGTTTTTAGTTCTGCTCCTACAAATGGGCATGCATTTTTTGGAATAATATATGCGACTGCTGATTACCTAAATGCAGGTGGTAACTTCCCTTCAGGATCTCTCGGTGCTCCCTCAATCACGTTTATTGGAGATGAAAATTCTGGACTATACAGAAAGGGTAGTGGTAGTGTAGGTTTCGTTTCTGATGCTACTGAGATAGCTAACTTTGATAGTAATGGAATAACTATTTCATCTGGTAATTTAATTATTCCTGAAAAAATTATTCATTCTGGTGATACAAATACTTTTTTAACTTTTCCTTCTGCTGATAGCTTCAGAGTTCAAATTGGTGGGGCACAAAGGATAGATCTTGATACTAGTACCACGGTCTTTAATGATGATGGAGGTAGTGTAGATTTTAGAATTGAAGGTGATACAAACCAACATTTATTCTTTGTTGATGGTAGTGCTGATGCTATTGGATTTGGTACTTCATCTATAAGTAATGGAAAATTTGTTTTTAATTCTGGATCAGCTAATCAAGTTGCAAATTTTGTAAGCACTGATGCTGGTGCAAATATTAATCTTACAGATAATAGTGCAAGATCAACAATAGAACAAAACGGTACTGATCTAAAAATTATTTCAGATACAGGTAATGCAGATGCTGATAGCACAATAAAGTTCCAAGTTGATGCCTCAACTAAAATGACGATAAATTCGTCTGGAAACGTAGGTATTGGTACATCAAGTCCAGAGAGCTTTGGCGGTACTCATGTAACTCTTGAGGTAGCTGGAACGGGTACTACTCAAGGTGGTGTATTTAAAACTGCTACATCTGACTCAGCTGGAACAGGAACCAATGGAACTGAAATGCTGATGTTCACCGATAATTCAAAAGGTGCAATAAATGTAGTCTCCGCTGATCCTCTTACTCTTTCTACTGCTAACACAGAACGTATGCGTATAGATTCGTCTGGAAGGGTAGGTCTAGGTACAACAAGTCCAGATTCAAGGCTACATCTTTCTTATGGTTCTGGTGACTCTCAAATACGTTTAACTAGAAGTAATGCTGCTGCTAATACTAATGATTATGGAAGACTTCTTTGGGAAAGTCAAGACGATGTATTAACTGGAAAAATAGCAGTTGCAAGAGAGTCAGCAGAAAACAATGGCTATATGCACTTTAGTACTGCTAGTGGTGGAACATTAACTGAACGTATGCGTATTACTTCTATTGGAAGAGTAGGTCTAGGTACAACAAGTCCTACTGCTTTACTTGAAGTAAAGGCAGATGATGGTGAAGCTGCTGATTTATATGTAGGACAATTCATAAATTTAGAGGCAACAGCTGGACAAAGTTATGGTGTCAATATACAAGCAGGCTCAAATAGCACTGATCATGGATTTAGAGTTAAGAATAAAGCTAATGATGCTACGCATCTTCTTGTTCGTGGAGATGGACGTGTAGGTATTGGTACAGCGAGTCCTAGTGCTGAATTAAGCGTAAGTGGAGATCTACACTTTGGAGGTAATGCTTCTGTAGAATCTGGTTCATCTAATGGTTCTCTCACACTTGTAGGTGGAAGTACTTATAAAGGTGGAAGAATAGTTTTAAGTGGAGGTAGCGGTAGTAATGATATAAGATTTACAACAAGTGGTTCTTCTACTACGAATACAGAACGTATGCGTTTGGACGGGGCGGGAAGAGTGCTGATAGGAACAACTGTTACTACATCTAACCAATCTGGAAGATTAAATGTATTTGGTACAGATGGAGACTCAGCTTATTTTTCTATCAGAAGAGGATCTAATAATGCATCTGGGCCAAGATTTGCAATGTGTAAATCAAGAAATACTACTGATGGAGCAGCAAGTGGCCTAGTTCAGGATGGCGATATACTTGGTACTATTCATTTTTATGCAAATGATAGTCAAGGTTTTGAAGAAGGTGCTGCAATACAAGCTGTAATAGATGGAACTCCAGGTAGTAATGATGTCCCTACAAGATTAAGTTTCCAGACAACACCAGATGGAAGTGATACAAAACAGGAACGTATGCGTATCACGAATTCTGGAAGAGTAGGTATCAGTACAACAAGTCCTCAATCAAAATTAAATATAGTAGATACTTCAAATAATGGTGCTATATCACAATTACTCAAACTTGGTAATAATTCATCTGGTTCTGGAACTGGTGCTGGACTTCAATTAGGTTCTGGTAGTGGTAATGCAGGTAATTCAGTTCTTCTTTCAGGATTTTATGATGGAACTGGTACTTCATTTTCAATTCAAACTTGTAATACTTTTAATGGTTCTCAGTCAGAAAAATTACGTATAAATAACACTGGAGATGTAGGTATTGGTACAACAGCTCCATCTTATAAGCTGGATGTGGTTGGTGATTCAGGAGGTTCATTTTCAGCATCAAGCAACAGTACTTCAGGAACATTATCAATAGTAGGTAAAAATAGCAGTGGTTCTGTATCTGCTATATCACGAATAAAATCAGAACCAAGTGGAAGTGGTAACACCTCAAAAATGTTATTCCAGACTAGAAATAGCTCTAACACTATGGTTGAAGCTATGCGTATAGATGATAATCAAGTTTTACTTGTAGGCACTACAAGCACTACTGTTGAAGGTATGACGGGTACTGGATCAGGTGTTAAAATTGGTGGATCCTCAGGTAGAATGTTTGAAGTTGCTGGTAATGCAGAGCCAACATCAGGTTTTAATAGAACTGGTGATGATGGTACTATTATTCGACTTATTGGACAAGGTAGCGTAGAAGGAACTATATCTGTTAGTGGTTCATCTGTTAGTTATAATGGTGGTCACTTGAGTAGATGGTCACAATTTAAGGGACTTTCAACAACTGATAAATCTGCAAGACCAACAATTTATCAAGGCACAGTAATGAGTAACCTTGACGATTTATGTGTTTGGGAAGGTGAAGAAAATCAACAATTAAACATGACAAAAGTATCCGATGTAGTAGGTGATAAGGATGTTGCTGGCGTATTTTTCACTTGGGACGATGATGATGATAAAGTTGTAAACGATTTTTATGTTGCAATGACAGGTGACATGGTGATAAGAGTGGCAGCCTCAACGACTGTTGCTAGAGGTGATCTTCTTATTTCAGCTGGCGATGGAACGGCAAAACCACAGGCAGATGATATTGTTAGAAGTTCAACTATTGCTAAGATCACATCAACCAATCACACCGCTACTTATACTGACGGTAGTAAAGCTTATCCTTGTGTTTTAATGGCCTGTTAGTCGAGGTTGTACTATTAAAAGATAAGTAAAAGTAGAATTAAAATATATTGATTATTTTTTAAAATGGCTGTTACATGGAGTGTTGCTTCTCTTGATTCAACAAAAACAGTAGGAAGTTTATCTGATGTAGTGACTACTGTTCATTGGACTGCTTCTGATAGTGAGACTGTTGGTGAAGATACTTATACAGGAAATTCATATGGTTCTGTAGGCTTAGCTGAAGCTGACTCATCATCTTTTACTGCTTATGCTGATATTAAAGAATCTGATGCTGTTTCTTGGGCAAAGGCTGCAATAGGAGCTGATGAAGTTAAAGCAATAGAAACAAATATTGCTGCTCAAATTACTGAAGCTAAAACACCAACTACAACCTCTGGAGTACCTTGGTAAAATTAGCCATTTTAAACTAGATATATCAAAACTAGTTATTTAGATGGCATACATAGGAGCAGAACCTTTACCTGGTCAAAATAGAGAAGTTGATGATATATCAGGTAGTTTTAATGGAAGCACTACTGCATTTACTCTACAAGTTTCATCAGTTAATGTAAGTCCAGAAAGTGCAAATAATATTATTGTTTCTGTAGGTGGTGTTATACAAAATCCTGGAACTGATTATACAATCGCTGCTAGTACGATAACCTTTACGACAGCACCTGCTTCAGGTCTTGATTTCTTTGGATTACTCTTAGGGGCAGGCATAAATACTGCTACTGTAGCTGATCAGGTTATAACAAACGCAAAAATAAGTAATACTGCTGGAATAGCGGGATCGAAAATTGCACCAGATTTTTCAGCCGTTAATGCTGTTACTACAAGATTTATGGTTCCTCCAAAAATTACCACAACTCAAAGAGGTAATTTAACAGGATTAGTTTCAGGAGCATTTATTTACAATACAACATTAAATAAATTACAGGTATATAACGGTTCAGCATGGGAAACAGTTACTAGCTCTACTTAATATGTACTGTTGCATGAGACATATCAATTTAGTAAAATTTAATTAAATACTTAAAAAAATGCAGAAAATTTTTAACGCTATTGCTGTTGCTTCAGGAGTTCTTACTCTTACAGTAATAGGAGCTGGTATCTACGGTTATAAATACATAACCAGCGATAACTTTGAAAAGATGATCAAAAATAAAGTTATGGGAGATATTCAAAAAGTTCTTCCCAAAGCTATTGAGAGCGAGTTACCAGACACCACAGGGATCTCTATACCCTTCTAATGAGCATCCCAGATATAGATATACCAAATATATCTATACCTCATATACCAGTTCAAGTAATAGAGCCAGTAAGAGTATTTGGAGACTATGTAGTTCACCCTTCTTTTAGTGAGCCATCTCTCCTTCTTCCTGGCTGTTATAAAACTCATCGTGATGCCAGTAGAAACTCTAATCTTGTAAATGATGATCCTAGAGGTACGTTTTGGAAGTGCCCTTGGGGTGAATTACCAGAGATAATGCCTCTCCAGTTTGATAGATCTAAAATGATTTATTCAAACGATGTAAAAGAAGAGAAGAAAACAGAAGAACCTGTAATAGTTAAAGAAGAACCAAAGACAGAAATTCCTAAAAAAGAAGAAAAAGAAACATTTTTCCCTCCTTGTCCAGATCCTAATTCAAAACTCAGAGTAGGTTCATTTGCTAATGAGAAACGCTTAGAAAAAGTTAAGGAATTTAAGTACAATGAAGACAAGACTCAATGCCTAACCATTTGGGAAGATGTGACATATGTTGATCAATGGATGCCAGAGCCAACCCTAGTCATAAACACGGTAATAATAGCCTCTATAGCTGCCACCAGCCCTGCTTTGATAAATATTATTAAGGGTATTACGAAGAATATTATGAAGAAAATTACTTCTTCTCAGGGATCGAAAAAGAATGATAATGCTTCTCAATCTGATTAGGTTTTGGAGTCAAAAATACGTCNGAGCAAACGGAGTGGAAGATTGTACCCTCTTTTACATTTATACCCTTCTGCATTAATTCACCACAATGTTTTACCCTTGCAACATGCCATTCTAATTCTAAATTTTTTAATTTTTGTTTTTGAATACCTATTTGAGTTGANGCTGCATCCTTACATAACTTACCNAGTTTACGATCNAANGGGATACTNAAATTTAAGGTNATTCCTGTTCCAATAGAATAAGAATCCTTGTTAGTACCTGAATAATTTTCTTGCCANNANAGAATATTTCCNGGATTNTCNGGCGTNCCATCTCCTATGGGNTTNCCATCATCATCAAANTCNCCTNCTANATCAGTNGGGTCATANACTGGTGTNCNATATCTNTGNTCNAATGGNTTTTGAAAATTTGTATTGAATGTTGAAAAGGGAGTNATATTCATCATAGGTCCCTGACAGACTATNTTTCCNCCATATTGNTTGGTNTGAAANTTNCCATTATTNACATTNTAATTTTGNTTTGTAACTGANCCNGTATTTGATTGACTNACTGCATTAGCTAATACTGNTGNTGGAGANAGNAGTATTAGTAAAGCTATTTTTGAAANATTGACTGCGTNACTNNTGTGCTTTCCACGGTTATATTTCTGTTTATTGTTGTCACATTTGATAACCCTGGACCCATATAGCTTTCCGTCAGTTGAAAAGCTGCTCCGTTTTCGCTTTGTACAAAGGTTGGCTTTGTACTGAAATCTAAACCAGTCCATGAGTAACTAACTCCATCTGTAGTTCCAGTTGTTTGGACAGCACTTGGTATCATATTACCACTGTCTTGTAGCTCTACGCCAGTCCCAGACACACTATAGGTATATCCTGAATTATAGTCTTTTGAAACCACGGATTCAACAATAGTTTGAACAGAAGTGGTAGTAGAATTCATAGTCCCTGTGGTGAAGGCTCCAGTGACAGGTGAAGCTTTTAAAGGGATAGGTAAAAATATAAACAGCAATAACAGCCGTTTCATCAGTCTAAGGTAAGACCAACGACAAATTGACCGGTAACAGTAGTACCTGCACCGCCTGCAGTCATTGTTATGTCATTTTTGGTGTCAATGCTACCTGCGAGATCCCCTGCTGTTCCTGCACTTGTACTTGTAAGATCACCAAATGGTGAAACTTGACCAACTGTTAAGCTAGTGGCTACAGTATCACCTGCCGTATAACTGGAACTAAAACTGAATGCGTCACCTGCTGTGAGCTGACTAGCTGTAATTGCCGTATAGGAATTTACGCCATTTGTGGCTGTTCCTAGACCTCCTACGCTGCCTGTTGTTGTTCCGTCGGTAGTATTGACCCCTGAGCCACTTATACTCATGGAGTTACCGATACGATCTGCAGCGGTCGCTGCTGCTGAAACCTCTAGTTTTACCGATGAGCTGATTGAGTGATAGATATCGGCTTTTACACTAGGGGTTAATAAGATTATTAATAGTGGAAAATACTTTAACATTTGACTAAAACTAGGGCTTAGTACCTATAAGTTTACATGAGGGTAAACTTAGTATGTATGGGATAAAAAAATGACAGAAAATCCAAAAGAAAAGAAAGGTGTTTTCGCAAAAATAAAAGAAAACATAGATGACAAAGAAGAGCAAATAGCTTTCATTTCAGTCATTGTCAGACTGGTTGTACTCGGCTGGTCCGCATTCATCGTAAGCCTTAATTACATAAGTATTCCAGGCTATTCAAATGAGCCCAAGGATATTACATTTCCGGCTTCGATTCTGACAGCTGCGATTTCGACATTTGGCATTGAAGCATCACGTAAGAAAGGAGAAAAATCTAAAGATATAGAAAATAAATCTGGTGCAGTAACTACTCAGATATTACGTATCGAACAGGCTCCAATCAAAATAATTACTGAGAGTACAGGTAAATGATATGTACAGTAACAGACCACGGAGAAACTGGGGAATCATAGCTGTAGTCTCGGTTTTAGGGATATCTAATCTCTCTTTAATGAATACTTTAGTTTCTCATAAACTAAAAAGTCCTTATCCAAATGTAAATGTACCTGTAGGTCCTTATACTTCTTATAGTGTTGTAGCTACAAAGAATGGATACACACTTAAATATAAAGCAAACGATCCTAAAGTTTTAACCAGATTAAAGAATTTAGAGGAGCCAAAAGGTTTATTTGGTAATAAGCAAACTAAATTACATTTAAGAGAAACTTATACAATGGAAGGTGAGGGTAGTAAGAAAGAGGTAGAAGGAACCGTAATGACCGATAAAGATATTGCTTGCATCAAGGTAGAAGGTAGTGGTAACTCTACAGGTAGGCTTGTAGGAGCCTCTGTAGGGGTTAAAGCTGCACCTGCGTTTAGTAATATCCCAATAGTCGGATGGCTTGCTGCTGGCTTTGTAACTATGTTTGCACAAGATAAAGGATCAGATATAGGTGGACAAGTAGCTAGAGACTACAATGATTGTTAATAAGTAATTCTAGGGTTATACTCTAAATAGTTACTTATTTAACATGTCTTGCGGATTAGAAA
>FUFK010066032.1_pt1 | contig 14428 bp, 21 predicted proteins | sample 1021851 | NCBI WGS metagenome assembly FUFK01 (sample SAMEA51879418, study PRJEB19060) | metagenome | reverse complement strand
ACCCAGACATTGTTGTGGCTACAGAGGTCTACAAAGACTACCCAGCACACGAAGACCACTTCAAAACTGCGCAATGGGGACACTTCAGTGGGATCATGGAGAAATACCAACCAAGAAGTATTGATGTAAAAACCTACGATGCGTCTGAAACAAAATACTCTCTGGATGATTGGCGTTTGAGTTTCTTCTCTTCAGCCAAAGCAAAACTCGCAGCGTCCACCCTAGCTGAAGAGCAACTGTAAAGATGGCTAACGCATTTATCCTCTTTGGTTTGCTCATCGCAGCCAACGCTTATTTTTTTATCAGGAGTAGACGCAAGGCTCGTGAGTCTCAAGGTGATACAGAGGTGCAGATTCGATGATGAAACCCACCGCATAGTTTTCCATGACCAACTTTTTTCTAGCTGACGTGTTCAGTCAACTTGNCTTCCAACTGCTTTAAGTGTTTTTCCATGTCCTTCAATTTAGTGCCGGTGCTGTTCTGTGCAGCCACCACAGCAACAAAACCTCCACATAGGCCAGCTAAAAGTGACTGCACTGTTGCAAGATCACCGTAGAAAACAATCAACATGAATGATGTAGCTAAGAAGATCGTGAATATTCTGAAGTAGATCATTGCTTGATGCCTTAAATCATTCCTGTAGGTCCAAGACTCTAACGAATTAGCACCAGCTAAACGGACAATCACCGAACAATGAGCGATTATCCAACGGTGTCACCCTGGCTTGTTTTCCTCAGACTTGGCATCTCGCTTCAGCACAATTAGTTGCCAAACGCACCAAACAATTGGGACGCCAAAAAAAAGTAGTGCCTGAAGCCCTTTGAAGTCGCGGTATTCCATATACAAAAGGTTAGGGGACTCAACGGTTAGTTAATTCTAATTACTTATTTCGCACCAACCGCTTGCGTAACCACCTGTAACACCCAAATACGCCACCCCAAATCAAAGCCCCGGGGGGCCGTAAACGCCTGTCGCTGATACAGATGATCCTGCTGANACACTTAAAAGCTNGATTTGAAAAAAGGGCTAACTGATGTCGTGATTGTGTTGGTTACCGCCCAGTTACTTTCTATCGAGTTCGATTCCGACCCGAGCCTCCAATTCATTGATAAATACCGCCTAAGATATCAACGGTGACTGGCCCGCAACTTGGCGAGAATGTGTTCTCCGGCCGTCGTTGGGGGGTAGCGGGCAGGATTCNGCGCTGACACGCAGCTCGGNAGACACGACACCTCGACAGTATCATCCGGGTCCAGGAANAGGGCCAGTGAATAGCGGTCGCCAGTACCTGTTTGCGGTTGCACCCGGTGACAGGTGGAGCGGAAGCGGCCGTTGGTCCAGCGCTCCATCAGATCACCCGTNTTTACCACGATTTCACCAGCACGGGGCGCCACAGGTATCCAGGTGTCGCTTTGCTGCCCCAAGACCTCCAAACCACCTACCTGGTCCTGAAACAGGAGGGTTNGCAGCCCGTAGTCCGTATGCGCGCCGGCACCAAGTTGCCCGGACTCCCGGGCGGCCAGTGGCGGGTAGTGCAGCAGTCTCAATGTTACGTTCTCGCCAGTGATGCGTGAATGAAAGTAATCACGGGGTACGTCCAGTAACGTCGCGGTGTCGCCCTGCAGCTTGTGGGCCACGACCAAGCAGCGCTGGTAAAAGTCGAGTATCAGGTCGCGGAGACCTGCCGAGGGCCAGTCTGCGTCGCGACGCGCAGAGGGGTTGCGTACCGTAAGCGCCTCCTTCAGATCCGGTGGACGGTCGGGGTCCAGTGATTCCATACCCACAGANTGGTAACCGAAGTTATCTGTGGCACNGTGATAACGGAAGCGCTGTTTGAACTCGTCGGGGCACTGNAAAAAACTTCGACTCGCCTCAAATACAGCGCTGATCTGTGCTACTCCGATACCGGTATCGCTGAGTNACATAAAGCCTGTANCAGCAAGAGCGGCCTCGAGATTGNCNAGCCGCGTCGCGTCCCTTGACGCGAAACTGATGGTTGGTATCTGCATGGTCTCTAGCCGATCCTCTACACGGGAAAGCTAACGCAGCAGGAAATACAGTGCGAAACTTGAGGCTAGCAGGTAAGCCATCCAGTGCACAGAGCGCCACCGTCCGACCAAAGACATAGCCAGTACATAAACGATGAGCCCAATGGCCATGCCGTTGCTGATGGAGGTAAGTGCCATAAGCAGGACGGTCAAGGCAGCCGCGGCGCCGGTAACCCGATCGGAAAAGTCTATATCCGCGGCTTCGCTGAACATTATCAGGCCAACCACGACCAGCGCTGGTGCCACGGCCTGTGGCGGGATTACGGCGAGCAGCGGATGGGTAAACATGGCCAGCAAGANCAGCAAGCCCACCAGAATCGCTACAAGGCCTGTTCGGCCACCGCTTTCCACCCCCGCCGCCGACTCTCCGTAAACATTGGTTGTGGTGGTGCCCGCCAGNGAGGCNCCCATGGTGGCCANGGCGTCAGCGGACAGTATNCGCATCGGGCGCAGCATGTTGCCCTCNTCGTCAGTCAGTCCCGCGCGCTGGCATACCGCATTGGCGGCAGCCAGTGAACTGAACAGATCAATGAACAGGAGTGATAGCAAGGCTGGAAAAGCTGCACCTANGTGCCGCCATAGNTANCCAGGGTCCAGTGCCAACCANAGTTGGTCGATNGCAGCCGGCGCAGCCAGCCATTGAGCAGGGGGCGCAGCTAGCNTCTCGGAGCCGCTGGGTATNGAGAAGGCGACAAACGTCAGAGCCAGAATCACGATTAGTATCGCTCCCGGCACCCCTAAGGCAAGCAGGGCCGCGGTTAGTGGAATGCCAGCCAGAGCCAGCAGGACAGCGGGTTCTGACAAGCTGCCGAGCTTTAAAAGAATTGGCTCTGGCGCGGCAACCACGATACCAGCTGACTTCAGGCCGATGAACATGATGAACACGCCAATACCGGCGGTCAGGGCCCGCTTAAGGTCGCTAGGATAGGCGTCCAACAGGATCTTGCGAATGCCGGTAACGGTAAGCAGCAGAAAGAAGACGCCGCTCCAGAACACGAGTCCTAGGGCTCCCTGCCAGGGTACACCCATGCCCAGCACCAGCGTGTAGGCGACGAGGCCATTGGAGCCCATGCCAGGCGCCTGCGCGATCGGCACATTGGCCATAAGGCCNATCAGGATGGAAGCCAANCCGGCCACCAGGGCCGTCACGGTNATGACTTGGGCCCGGTCCATACCGGCGTCTGCCATGATCATGGGATGCACCGCAAGAACATAAGCCATAGTGGCAAAGGTAGTGAGCGAGGCTAGCAGCTCTCTGAGCGGCGTGCTGCCTCTGGATCCGATTTCAAAAAAGTCAGTTTTCACTGCATATCCTGCGTTAATTGATCTCTGGCCAGGGACTTGCAAATGTAGCGACTGCAGGGGAAGGAAGTATTAGCGACCGGTGGAGAGGAGACACCAACTCTAATTATCTCGACACGACCCGCTACCCTGCAAAATAATATGCTGTTGCTTGAAAATCCTGTCCGCCGAGTTGAGCGAGCCATACAGGTTCGGTCAGTCCTTAGTGGGTGAGCAAGAGATCTCATGCCCCGAGCTTACCGCAGGACTATCTCAATGTGAGAGGTCATGTCAGAGCAAATATGAGAGGCTAATGCAAGCGGCTGCCAGCTGACCCAAAGCGATAAGGTCGCCCCGAACGAGCATGGTGACCAGATGCCTACCATGAACTCGACAACAAAGAGCCCACAGAAGATCCTCGGGACCTTTGACTGTTAATATATGGGGTAGGCCATTGTCACCCCGAAATGCAAAATAGAAGATGTTNCNAAGCGAACATATACGAACGNTTCCAGATTATCCGAAACCCGGCATTCTCTTTCGCGATGTGACCACTCTACTGCTAGATCCGATCGCTTTTCACCGGACAGTTTCAGAGCTCGCTAAGCGATTTGAGGGCAACGAGATAGACAAGGTGGTGGGTATCGAAGCTAGAGGGTTTATTTTTGGTGCTGCAGTTGCATATGAACTCAATGTGGGTTTTGTCCCTGCTCGGAAGGCGGGCAATTTGCCGTCCGAAGTTTTTCAACAACACTACGAACTTGAATACGGTTCGAGCACCCTAGAGATTCATAAAGATGCAATTAAACCCAATGATAAAATTATTGTAATTGATGATCTCTTAGCGACCGGCGGTAGCGCGTGCGCCGCAATTGACCTTATTTTGGGTGCCGGTGGCAGCGTCGTGAGTTGTGGCTTTGTCGTTGAGCTACTAGATTTAACGGGCCGGCAACGGATAGAAAGCAAATCCATTGCGGTGCACTCCCTATGCCAGTTTCAAGATATCTGAACGCGGTGGAAAAAGGGGCGCAACTTTTCAGACGCGGTCGGCGCGCCGAGATCAAAATCGCGCTCACGGTTGCTTGTGGTCCGACACCTCTAAGTCATCTATGGCTATAAAATCCCCCGAGTCATTCCTACTTACTTTGTGAATTGCTAAGACCGCGTCCGGAGTGATACCTCCCAAAATATGTGGGTACAGCTCATCATCTGATCCCTCGAAGTCAGCCGGCTTGTCTCCTACTGGCGCAGTGCCCTCAAAAACCACCTCCACGCCCGATCTTTTTAGTGACTCCGAAGTCATGCGTAAACACAGCCAGTCCCCATCTACCTCTCGATAAAAGTGGTTGGCCACAACTAACAGTTTGTTGGGATTAGCAGTTCCATGTGTGAAACCATCTAAGTCATAAGTTGGCGGGTAATATACGCCGCCATTTGTAGACACAGTGGATTGCCACAGTTTTGCTTGCACCAAATGAAAGATGTAAGGATGTGATGTCCGCGAGTATCCCTCATCTGTAACTGCTGTTATNGCGTGTGAANTGAAAAGGATAAAAGACATAAGGATTAAAAAATTCTTTATCGGCATAAAGCTGTTTCCCCAGACCTGAACAAAGATCCTATTTCTCACGCGCTTAGTGTACCGTAGGACCATCTCTATGAGAGATCATGTCAGCGCTGGCTTCTCCCTTTTCGGCACAAGGTCTGGACTGACTGAGGTGATGTTGATGCTAATGGCCTTTTTGGTGTCAGCATTCTTTTCACCACTGCTTGAAGTTCAGCTTTCAGATCAAAAACCGGGGGGCAGTTCCTCGAAGCTTGGGACGCCGTTGGGGATATGATGAAAAGGCGCCGCGTCCTTGGCGAAAATCGCCATNTCAGGTTGAAACAATGCGGCGTTATCCATTGTGCCCACCTTCATTACGAAAACACCAGGGGCGCCGGGTGCGGTTGTCCCGACGGCGGTGCCGCATTTTGGGCAGAAGTGTCGGGTCACAGCAGTTTCAATATCCGTGCGCTGGAATGAGCTCAGCTCACCTTGAGTGAATTGAAGCCCGGACTTGGGAATCATGACAAATACGTTGGGATTTCCCCCCGTGATGTACTGGCACTCCCTGCAGTGGCATTGCATCGCTGGCCCTGGTTCGCCATCAAAGCAATAGCGGACCTCGCCGCAATAACATCCCCCTTCAATTTTCATCTCTTTGGCTCCTTAGTGATGGGTAATCGCGTCATTTTTTGCCACGGCAAGATTCTGGGTGCCCCTGTGACTACATAATTGAGCAGCCAAGTGACGGGTGACGTGGCGGACGCGATGGTCTTCTCGCAGACGAATACGGTTGACAGGTCGTCTCTGTAAAAGCAGCCCACTCCGCTGGTCGGGATCGGCAGGAAGTTATTCGTCNCACTCAGCGCGCCGGCCAGCACAACCATTGCATGAGCAAACGCGATCTGCGACGGCACGACAAATNCCCGAGTTTAATAGCTTACCCCTTCTTAGTCTCTTCTTCGATTCCAGCCACGGATCAAGCTAAATTNATCAGTAGANGGTGGCCGCAACCTTCAATCTTACTTGCTCTTAAGCCTTCCGTGTCCTCGCAAGCCTGTTGGCCGGGANAGACGCCTTACGGCACGAGGCCCAGCCAAATAATCGTTTGGGTGGCGAGATACAGTGCAATGCCCGCCCAAATGACGAAAGCTATTACTCCAACGATTCCGTCCTTTAGCCAGTTGGGCCACTGAACATTAAGTTTTGTCAGGAAGATCCAGGGCCCGGCGATGAACGCCACGACGATCACCACATCAAGGATCAAAAAAAGAAATTGCAGCATCGGGGGATCCCAACAGGAGTAAAGGCCAGGAAAGCATGACATGCCTCACCGGCCATACGAACAGTCAGCAGCGCGATCTTGCGACGGGCGCGCTCATTCATTGGGTTGGCAGGTGGCGCAGGTATAAATTCGCCGGGAGTTGGCGGTTGAACGCTTAATCTTAGTTTTGCATACTCGGCATGGTTGGTTGGCACGGCTGAAGACAAAGAAACGAGCTTTACCGAAGCTGACACCCTTCTTTTTTAATGCTTTGTATTGTTGATCCGGGATTGTGACGCCCTGTGAGGCATAGCTGCGTTGGCTGATATCCAGCGTGATGCGGGCCAACTTGCCGATCTCGCCTTTGCTCAGCTCTCGGGCTTTTCTCGCTGGATGAATACCCGCGATAAATAAAATCTCGCTCCTCAGGTAGTTACCTAATCCAGCAAGGAATGCCTGATCCAGATAGACAGAGTTCAGGGCTCTGCCTGCAAACGTCCTGCTCTGCAGTCGTTCTGCGACTTCCCGCCAGGTGAGGTTGGGATTGAGAATATCGGGGCCAATACGCTGCAGAAACGGATGCTCCTCGATCTTTTCTGTGTTCCACACGCTGATGTCTGATGCGCTGTAGAGGAGGGCGCTATGCCGGTCAGTATGCAGAGCTAGTCTGAGCTGACGGTTAGTCTTAGGCAGTTTGTCGCGTTTCACGACGCGCCAAACGCCGTAAAGCTGATTATGGGAGTAGATGGTATGACCAGAGTCGAAATGGGTCAGGAGCGCCTTGCCACGGGTCTCTAACTGCAACACCTTGGTGCCAGTCAGCGCCTTTGAAAACTTTTTAAGCGGCTGCAGCCCGAACTGGATCCGTTCGACAGTCTTGTCTTTCAATACCGCCTCCACTTTGTCGGCGGCTCGACGTATTTCGGGACCTTCAGGCATCAGGCAGGATGCTCACTTCCTTACCGACGCCTTATTTAGCGCACGCCGATACTGCTGTGCATTCATTCGTTAGCGTCGTTGTTGTTCTCAGCCTCTTTCTNTTGATGCTCTTTCANTTTCTGCTGGTACTCCTCCTCNGATAGGTTGTGCCAGCCAATACATTGCCCTGTAGGGCTGCGTCCGCATCCGCAATCAGCCATGCTTCAGTTCCTCCTCTCTTCGCTGTCGATATGCCCTTGGTACACCACCGCAGGCCGTTATGTATGTTTACGCAGTTCTTACAAAATAGATGCCANNGNGGGTTAANGAAAATATTGCGGCATTGCACAACCAGTTGAGCGATGATGTTATGGCGGCTTAGCGATCGGAAATTGTGGCTCATTCTGCGCCTAGTTGATGCTTCGTCGGCGAGCGATCTCAATAGTATTTAGGAACCAACAGATGAACTCTGATTACCCTCGTGATTTGATTGGCTACGGGCCTACACCACCTCACGCCAAATGGCCTGATAACGCCCGTATTGCCGTCCAATTTGTATTGAATTACGAGGAAGGTGGTGAGAATAACGTACTGCATGGCGACGAGCATTCAGAGCAATTTTTATCGGAGATTATCGGCGCGCTGCCCTATAAAGATCGCCACATGAGTATGGAGTCGATTTACGAATACGGCTCCCGGGTTGGGGTTTGGCGTATCCTGAGAGAATTTGAGCGGCGTGATCTGCCATTGACCGTGTTTGCGGTCGCTACAGCATTGCAACGTAATCGGGACTTAACTTCGGAATTCCAACGCCTTGGGCATGAAATCGCCTGTCATGGTTTAAAGTGGATTCACTACCAAAACATGGAAATTGATACCGAGCGCGAACACATGCGCGAGGCCGTTGAGATTCTTCGAGAACTCACTGGCGAGCACCCGCTCGGCTGGTACACCGGGCGTGACAGTCCAAACACACGATCGTTGGTGGTCGAGCACGGCGGCTTTCTGTATGACTCAGACAATTACAGCGATGATTTGCCGTTCTGGACCAAAGTGGATTTGCCTCACGGCGGCGGAGAGGNACCACTGCTGGTGGTGCCATATTCTCTAGATACCAACGATATGCGCTTTGCCACACCTCAGGGCTTTAATTCTGGCGAGCAGTTTTTCGGTTACTTGAGAGACGCGTTTGACGTGCTNTATAAGGAAGGTGAAGAAACCCCAAAGATGATGTCGATTGGCCTGCACTGCCGGTTGGCCGGGCGGCCGGGCCGGTTCGCTGCGCTACAGCGTTTCCTCGACCACATAGAACAACACGATCAAGTCTGGATCTGCCGCCGCGTGGATATCGCGAAGCATTGGTACAAATACCATCCCTTTCATGCCTCATGATCCCCCCCCCAGAATAGACCGCAGCCAGTTCGTAAGACGGAGACGACTGTAGCCACCAATCTAGTGTTTGGCCTGCGAGTATTGATTGTGATTTCCAAAGAACTGCTGCTGGAAAAACTGCGCTCGTAAGACTCTCACATCAGGGCCCGTTGCGAATTCAAAAGTTGTTTCATGATGGTGAGCTTGCACATTGCTATGTTTTACACCCACCTGGAGGTATGGTGTCNGGAGATAGTTTGCAGTCGCGATTCAAAGTGAATCCGGGGGCCAAGGTATTGATTACAACTCCTGCTTCAGGAAAGTTGTATCAGGCTCGCCAGAATCAAATACCGCAAAGAGCAAGCACTCATATAGACGTAACATCCGACGGTTTTTGTGCACACTTGCCTCAGGATACGATCGTTTTTNACNGAGCATTTGGAGAGCTGGAAACTTTTGTTAATGTGGATTCGAGGGCATTATTTTTTGGCTGGGAGCATCTTATTTTTGGACGGCGTGCTGGCGGCCATCCTTTTGAAAATGGACAGCTAATACAGTCTCTCAGAGTTTCCCGGGAGGATCGGCTACTGTTTCGAGAGAATTTGAGGCTNACCCCTCAAACTGTAAACGCCGTCAGTGGATTAAACGGTATGGTCAGTTTCGCCTCTGTGACTGTAGTTCTTCCCGTGAACTCTGGCACTACATCCGATGTGGTGTCGGTCGCTCGCGAGTCGTTGAAGTCTTTCGACGTCCATTCTGGCGTCTCGGCCATTAGAGAATGCCTGATAACTGCTCGAATTCTGTCTGGCGTGGAAGAAGAGACGAAATCCGCACTCGAGCAATTGTGGACAGCNATTGGTCCAAAACTAGTGGATAGGCCTGTAGCCAGCCCACGCATATGGAGAACTTAGATGGATTTAACGCCGCGCGAGAAAGACAAGTTGTTGTTATTCACCGCAGGCTTAGTAGCCGAGCGCCGTTTGGCAAGAGGACTCCCACTCAACTACCCAGAAGCGGTAGCGTTGATNAGCATGGAGATTTTGGAAGGGGCTCGCGATGGAAAGACCGTCGCCCAGTTAATGCAACTCGGCAGGACGATTATCACCCGAGATCAGGTGATGGAGGGGGTGGCGGAGATGGTAGATGAGGTGCAAGTAGAAGCCACGTTTCCAGACGGTACAAAATTGGTAACTGTTCACGAACCCATACAGGAGGGTTTGAACCCATGATTCCAGGAGAAATGAAAATTGAGCAGGGCGAANTCACGCTTAATGAAGNTAGGCAAATTTTGACAATATTGGTTGCAAACGCTGGAGATCGTCCTATTCAAGTCGGCTCTCATTACCACTTCTTCGAGGTGAATCCCTGTTTGACGTTTGAGCGTGACGACACAAGAGGGTTCCGGCTCAACATACCAGCTGGCACTGCGGTGCGGTTTGAGCCTGGGCAGCAACGAACAGTTGAACTAGTAGCGATGGCGGGAAAACGTGAGATTTATGGGTTCCGCGGTTTGATAAACGGGGCCATAGAGAGCTCGATATGAAGATTTCACGGCAGGCGTACTCTGAGCTCTACGGCCCAACAGTTGGTGACTCAGTCCGACTTGGAGATACCAACCTCTGGGTTTCCCCAGAATCTGACCACGCGGTTCCAGGTGAGGAGGTCACGTTTGGTGGCGGCAAGGTAATTCGTGACGGAATGGGCCAGTCACAAGCCGCAGATTCGGAATGTATGGATCTGGTCATAACCAATGCATTGATCGTTGACTATTCGGCGATAGTGAAGGCGGATGTGGGCGTGAAGCATGGTCGGATAGCTGGCATTGGAAAGGCGGGCAATCCTGATATTCAGGCTGGTGTGAATATCGTGATTGGGCCTGCAACAGAGGTGGTAGCAGGTGAGGGTAAAATCTTAACCGCGGGAGGTATTGACTCTCACATTCATTTCATCTGTCCCCAACAGATTGATGAAGCGCTCGCCAGTGGCATAACGACGATGATTGGAGGTGGGACAGGGCCTGCAACAGGCACCAACGCAACCACTTGCACTCCTGGGCGTTTCAATTTGGAAATGATGATGCGAGCCATCGAAGATCAACCCATGAACTTTGGCTTTCTGGGCAAGGGGAACTCAAGTCGGCGCGATCCGTTGGTCGAGCAAATTCGCGCGGGAGCTTGCGGCCTCAAACTTCATGAAGACTGGGGTACCACGCCCCAAGCCATAGATACGTGCCTTGCTGTTGCGGAAGAGACAGACACACAAGTTGCTATTCATACGGACACTCTCAACGAGAGTGGTTTCGTGGAAGAGACGATTAAGGCGATTAATGGTCGGACAATCCACACTTACCACACGGAGGGGGCCGGTGGCGGGCATGCGCCTGACATTATCAAAGCTGCCGGTTTGGCAAACGTGCTGCCCTCCTCAACAAACCCAACGCGCCCCTACACTGTAAATACTGTAGATGAACATTTGGATATGTTGATGGTCTGTCATCATCTCTCACCGAATATTCCTGAGGATGTTGCGTTTGCGGATAGTCGGATTCGAAAAGAGACTATCGCCGCAGAGGATATTCTTCACGATAAAGGCGCGTTTAGTATGATTGCCTCAGATTCACAGGCTATGGGTCGTGTTGGAGAGGTGNTTACGCGAACATGGCAAACCGCCCACAAGATGAAGGACCAATTTGGTTCACTAGCAGANGATCCGAGTTGGCACGATAACTTCAGGGCNAAGCGNTANATCGCTAAGTACACCATTAATCCTGCCATCGCGCACGGGATCTCTCACGAAGTTGGGTCAATCGAAATTGGGAAGATGGCAGACCTCGTCCTTTGGAAGCCTGCCTTCTTCGGAACAAAGCCGAGTTTGATTATCAAAAGCGGATTCATCGCAGCCGCGCCTATGGGGGACCCGAATGCGTCCATACCAACGCCGCAACCGACACACTTTAGGCCGATGTTTGGTTCGATGGGATCGTCTGCGTCCGCGCTCTCGGCCACTTTCGTCTCTCAACTTTCGTTGGACACAGATAATCCATGGATGAAAAACACCAAGCGGAATTTATCAGCCGTTAGAGATATTCGNTCGGTAACCAAGACTGATATGAAGCTAAANTCTGCTCAGCCAGTAATTGAAGTGCATCCAGAGACTTATGAAGTTAGAGCTGACGGTGAGCTTTTGATCTGTGAACCGGCGTCTTCATTGCCTTTGGCACAGAGATATTTTTTATTTTGAGTGGGAAATCGCGTGCTTGAATTTACCCAGAGGATAGAGGAGGGGACGGCGTATGACTGTGTTATCTCTCTTGACTACGATTCCCGAAAACGTGGTCGACTCAAAGTTGTCACTGACTCTGGTGAATCTGCGGGTATATTTTTAAAGCGTGGCACGGTGTTGCTTGACGGGGATTGTTTAAGAAGTGAGGACGGAAGAACTGTAATTATTCGAGCAGCCCCTGAGCCGCTCGTTGAGGCTACAACAGATAACTCACTCATATTTGCGAAGACCTGTTATCACTTGGGTAACCGCCACACTCCTATCGAGATCACNGAATTAATTGTGCGTTTTCAGCCAGACCACGTATTAGCGAACATGTGCAGTGATTGGGGTTTAACGGTCAAAAATGTAGAGCGGCCGTTTTATCCTGAGAGTGGAGCTTATGGCAAACACGCTGAGCATCGTCATGGACACTGACACTGACACTGACAGAGCAATTTTGGGCGCATTGCATTTGTTTTCTCCCAGCTTACCCATTGGCGCATTCGCGTTCAGTCAGGGTTTGGAAGCGGCGATCGAGTCAGGTCACGTTGCGGGAGCGGTGGCACTGGAAACTTGGTGTGATAACGTGCTCAGGGACTCACTTCAAACTTTAGATTGCCACTACTTACGAAAGGCCTATCAAGCTGAGACTAGTGCCGCATGGGCAGTCGTAAACGAGCAAATCCTTGCATCTAGAGAGACAGCGGAGCTCCTAAGTGAGGATTTATTGCTTGGGTCCTCTTTGAAGAAGTGGGCAGAAAACCTAGAGATAGATACTCCTAACGTCGTTGAAAATTCGGTCGTTGCTCTTTACGGATGGCTTGCGAGAAAGTTGGAGGTGCCCGAGGAGTGGACAGTGACTGCATTCCTGTGGTCCTGGCTGGAAAATCAAATAACTGTTGCGGCGAAGGCTGTGCCGCTAGGGCAGAACGTCTTACAGAAGGTGTTAATGTCCCTAAAGCCTAGAATACTTGAATGTTTAACCCAATCTAAACTTACGAAGCTCGATACCGCTTTTTCGACAGCGCCCAACCTTGCCATATTGAGTGCGCAGCACGAGACCCAGTACTCACGACTTTTTCGNTCATAGGAGATTCGATGCAAACATTACGTGTGGGGATTGGTGGTCCAGTTGGCTCGGGAAAAACCGCGCTTACCCTGCTCTTATGTAAAGCGATGCGCGACAACTACGACATGGCTGTAGTGACTAACGACATCTACACCCAAGAGGATGCTCAATTTCTGACAAACCATGGTGCTCTCGAGAAAGATCGAATATTGGGTGTAGAGACAGGTGGATGCCCTCACACCGCGATTCGCGAGGATGCGTCAATGAATCTNGCNGCNATNGATCATTTAAGCAGTCAGTACAANAACCTNGAGNTGGTGATCGTNGAATCNGGNGGGGANAANCTNAGNGCAACNTTTTCTCCNGANTTGTCTGATNTNACGATNTACGTAATCGANGTCAGTGCGGGTGACAANATTCCTCGTAAAGGTGGTCCNGGCATCACNAAAAGCGATNTGCTNGTCATTAATAAGGTTGATATCGCGCCGCTAGTGGGTGCTTCGTTGGACGTCATGGAACGCGATGCAAAAAAAATGCGAGGAGACCGTCCATTTGTTTTCAGCAACATGAAGACGGGCCAGGGGATACAAGAGATCTTAGCTTTCATCGTAGATCGTGGGATGTTAAACCCACAATCAAGTTCGTTGCAGGAGGAGAAGGTAAAATGAAAATGTTGCTGTTAAGTTTGGTGCTCCCACTAACCGTTTTCGCACACCCGGGCCATCAGCATGCAGATTGGATTGCTTCACTAACGCATAACCCTATGGTTATCGTGCTTAGTTTACTTGGCGTGGCCCTCTTGGGAGCGCCGGTGTTGGCCTACCTCCCACGACGCAAGCAAGCGTTGAGTTTTTATGGGAAATTTGAAAGGCGATCGTAGGTTTAATTGCCCAGGTTCAGCCGCAGCGATGTGGCTTGATTCCTTGTCACCAGATGTGTGCGGTTAGGAGCCTATTCAGACGCACCTAGGGCTGTTTTTAGGATAGCGGCCGCCTCGGGTTTATGTAGCTTGATGTCCTCTAGACACAGGCCCTGAAGTTCATAGGGGAGCACCAACCAGCTTTCAGTAGTATGCAGATAGTAGTCTGGAACGCGGCCTGTTTGGTTTTTGGTTGGCTTGTAGTACGGAACGGCGATTCGAACATCGCCCGGCATATTACGCTTGCACTTTTGAGTTAGTCGCCTTATGACGGCCTCTATATTTTGGCCCGAGCCGAACACATCATCCACAATGAGCAAATTGTCTTGGTGATTGAGGTTTTCGAACAAATACTGCAACCCATGCACCCGAATGGTCTCGGGCTTGCTTATCGTGTCCGCATAGCTTTGCACCCCTTGGTATGATGTGCGTATAGAAATGTGGTCGGTTTTGAACCCCAAGAATTGTAGGCACTCTTGGACGTAGATTCCGATCGAAGACCCACCACGCCAAATGCCAACGATAAAATCGGGTTTGAAACCGCTGTCGAATACCGATACTGCTAAGCGAAATGAGTCAACCAGCAGGTCCTCTTCATTTACATACTGCTTCGATGGTGATTCCAATGCGATCCTCCGCCTTTGGGGTTTGAACCGTTAAGTGCAGGTCTGCTCTACCCCGAGTCTATCGAACGGGCGCGAAATTATTAATTGGTAGCTTCCGCGATTTGACCAAGTTGTCGCGGTGT
>FUFK010043392.1_pt1 | contig 14429 bp, 20 predicted proteins | sample 1021851 | NCBI WGS metagenome assembly FUFK01 (sample SAMEA51879418, study PRJEB19060) | metagenome | reverse complement strand
GGGGCTTATCACCACGACTTCAATGAAGAATATTTTTTAGATTGGTGTGATGAGTTTTCAGAATTAAACGGAAATAGAATTATTAGAAAAGCAGAGGGTGTAAGTGGTTTAATTAAGAAAAAAGATTGGGATTACATTGGTGGTAATGACGACAGGTTCGCTCCAATGTATTGGGAAGATGCAGATTTATTTATTAGAATGCAAAATGAGGGTTTTAAAATAGCATTAACTTATAAATCAAACATTTATCATTTTGCATCAAGAACAAGTCGTTTTCCAGATGATGACTTTACAAAACGACCAAAACATTTACAAGAATTTGAAATTAATAGTATGACAGAGTTTCAATTAAAATATGGAAAATTACCAGATATAGATGAGTTTCAGTTTGTTAGACCGATGCCAATTATAGATGGTTCACCTAATAGGATAGATAGGAGTAAAAAATGAAAAGAGCGTTAATAACAGGAATAAATGGTATGGACGGAAGCCATTTAGCCGATTTCTTATTGGAAAAAGGTTATAAAGTTTATGGCATGGAAAGACATTCGTCATTGAAAAACAGAACCAATACAAAACATTTAGAAAGTCAAGAAAACTTTGAATTTATTACAGGAGATTTAACTGATAGCACTTCATTACTTTCAGCGTTATCAACTGCTCAACCAGATGAAGTTTACAATTTAGGTTCTCAATCTTTCGTAGGAGAAAGTTGGAACACACCAGAACAAACTTCAAATGTAACAGGGTTAGGTTCACTAAGAGTATTAGATGCAATCAGAACACTAAATATGGACACAAAGTTTTATCAAGCCTCAACATCAGAATTGTTTGGTCGTATGGTAGAAAATCCAGCAACTGAAAGAACACCTTTCTATCCAAGAAGTCCTTATGGTGTTTCTAAATTATACGCTCATTGGATTACTAAAAACTATCGTGAATCTTACGATATGTTTAATTGTTGTGGAATATTATTCAATCACGAATCAGAAAGACGAGGAATACAATTCGTAACAAGAAAGATTTCTGATGGAGTTGCTCAAATAGTTCACGGATTATCAGACCACATAACATTAGGTAATTTAGATGCCAAAAGAGATTGGGGATATGCACCTGATTATGTTGAGTCAATGTGGTTAATGTTGCAACAAGATAGACCAGATGACTTTGTAATAGCAACAGGTGAAACACACACCATTAGAGAGTTTTTAGATGCAGCTTTTGATGTGGTTGGTATTTCTAATTGGGAAAAATATGTTAAACAAGACCCAAGATTTATGAGACCAGCAGAAGTTGATGTATTGAGAGGAGATGCTAGTAAAGCAAAATATGAATTAGGTTGGACACCAAAAACAGATTTTCAAAAACTAGTAAAAAATATGGTTGAAAGTGATTTAGCACTATTAGACCCACAAGGTTGGAGACAAATATGAAAATACAATTTATAGTATGTGGTTGGTGGTATGACGAATGGGACGGAAAGAAAAACCAAACCGAATTCATTGATGCACTATACCAATTAAAAGAAGACAACGAAAATTTAGATGTGATGTGGACCTGTCATAAAACACCACCAAAAATAATCACAGAAAAGTTTGATTACAAAGAATATGAAAACATTGGATTAGAGTGGGGAGCTTATGATAAAGTTCTGAATGATATGGATTTAGATGATGATACTTTCTTATTTTTTATTCAAGACGATATGGTTGTTCACGATTGGTCTTTTATTAATGTTTGTGTAGACCACTTTAATCTAAATCCAACAACAAAAGTAATTGGAAATGGGTGGAACTACCCGTGGGATATTAATCCATTAGAAGAAGCAAGATTATCTTATTGGTTAAAAAACGGATATAATTGGAGAGATTACGCTAAAGAAGAAAACAAACACCTTTATGAAGAACCACTACAATGTTGGTCAATGAGAGGTAGTTTTTTCGCTTCTAAAATGGGATACATTAGAGAAGTTGGTGGATTTGATTATGTGAACTTTCCATTGATTAAAATGCCTGATGGTAGTGATTCAAGAGACCCGAATGGGAATACTTCCGAGTATTTAAATGGATATAAATTCACAAAAGTATTTGGACAACAAGGTATGAAATATTTATCAGACCAATATCGTTTTTCAAAATATATGACTGAATGTGGAGCTGGACAAGTTAGATTAAAATATGAAGAACCACCATTTAGACAATTACCAGATGCGTGTATCATTGGGGAGAGAATGTAATGAAAGGTATAATATTAGCAGGTGGACACGGGTCAAGATTGTTTCCATTGACAAAAATATTTAACAAATCATTATTACCAATTTATGATAAACCAATGATTTATTATCCATTACAAACACTAAAACAAATGGGAATTACAGAAATTTGTATTGTTTCCGGTAAAGAACATTGTGGACAAATAATGAACCAATTAGGAAGTGGTGAAGAATATGGAGTAGATATTACTTATAGAGTTCAAGAAAAACCTGGTGGTATTGCTCAAGCTTTAGGATTGTGTAGAGAATTTGCAGGGAGAGATAATGTTTATGTTTGTTTGGGTGATAATATTTTTGAAGATGATTTTAGTGATTTAAAATTAAACTATTTTGATAGTTGGTGTCATATATTTTTAAAAGAAGTTCCAGACCCTGAGAGATTTGGAGTTCCAGTATTTCAAGGTATGGACAGACACTTAGTAAAAGTAGAAGAAAAACCAGAAAAACCAATGTCTGANTATGCAGTTACAGGACTTTATATGTTTAATCACGAAGTTTGGAGTNTTATCGACACACTAAAACCNTCAGAACGAGGTGAGTTAGAAGTGGTTGATTTAATTAATTGGTATATNGANAGAGGAAAAACAACATATAGTGANTTAAAAGGNTTTTGGTCAGANGCTGGAACACCAGATAGTTTAGTNCANGCAAANAAATTAGTTAGTNANAAGGAGAAAAAATGATTAAACCATTNGGAGATAGAGTNGTTATAGANCCATCTANACAACAAGAANAAACAGAAAGTGGAATNATANTACCNGANACAGCTCAAGANAAACCGCAAGAAGGTAAAGTTCTAGCAGTNGGTGATTGTGNANCANTTAAAAAAGATGATTTAGTTTTGTATCCAAAATATTCAGGAACAGAAATAACTCATAACGGACAAGATGTATTAATAGTATCTGAAAAAGAAGTGTTAGCAGTGGTGGGATAATGGATAAGATACAAGTTTTAAAACCAAAATACAGAACANAAGAAATTNTAAAAGAAATTCAAGAGTGTNTNGATACNAGTTGGACNGGTATGGGTGGAAAAGCTATTGAGTTTGAAGAAAAGTGGAAANNNTATGCAGANTTTGAACACGCTCATTTTTTACAATCAGCAACAGCAGGATTACATTTAGCACTAAAAGTATTNAAAGAAAAATATGNTTGGGAAGACGGAGATGAAATNATCACAACACCATTGACATTTGTTTCNACTAATCACGCCATTATGTATGANAANTTAAAACCAGTATTNGCTGATGTTGATGATAGTTTNTGTTTAGACCCGGAATCAGTTTTGAGTAATATCACAGANAAAACAAGAGCNGTNATGTTTGTTGGNATTGGTGGTAATATNGGACAATANCAAAAGATTAGAGAGATTTGTGATTTACAAAATATACCATTGATTTTAGACGCGGCTCATTTAGCAGGAACTAAAATATGGAGAACNTATCCACAATTCTCNGCNGCNGCNACNAANCAAGTTGGTTGGGATGCTGATGTTTCNNTNTTTAGTTTTCAAGCAGTAAAGAACTTACCAACCGCAGATAGTGGTATGATTTGTTTNNAAGANGAAGAAGACGACAAACTNGCAAGACAATTNTCTTGGTTAGGTATTGATAAATCTACATACGANAGATACAATAAAGGAACTTANAATTGGAANTATGATGTGCCAAATGTTGGGTATAAATATCACGGAAATGCACTTATGGGNGCTATNGGATTNGTTCAATTAAAATATTTANANGAAGACAACCAATACAGAAATTTACTTTCTGAAACTTANGANNATTANTTTNAATTACTTNNTTTAGAATCAATTCAAGAAGTAAAAAACAATTTAATAAAANANTCAGTTCATTCAAGACATTTATATCCANTTAGAATTAAAAAAGGNTTNAGAGATTTTGTAATGGAAGAATTATCAAAANGNGATATCTATTGTGGTGTTCATTATTTAGACAACACACAATATCCAATGTATAATTACGCACACGGAACTTGTAAAAACGCTCACNANATTAGTTCAGAACTAATATCATTACCACTACATTTACATATGTCAAAAGATGATGTNAAAAGAATAGTGATTGANATAGCAGATATACTTCCAGAATATNNNAAAGACAAATCAATAACNAAAGGNTTATTGGGAAGAGNAGACAATGGCAAGAAGTAAACAACACAGAAAAAGAAGATATGAATTTGGTAATCCACCACATCATTTGAAAAAAGAACCTTATATGCCAAGAATAACTTTTTGTATTCCGAGTAAAAACAATTTAAGATATGTAAAAGTAGCCATAGAAAGTATTAGAAAGAATGCATTTAGAAAAGACCACTACATACATATTTTGGTTGATGCCAATGAAGACAAATGTTATGAGTGGTTAATGGAAAACAAAGACGAGAACACAATCGTCAAGTTAAACGAAAGAGATGGTTTGTATGGTATTGGAGAAGCGTATGATTATCTTATTTATAATGCACCAACAGACATTGGTATGATATTTCACGCNGATATGATGTTGGGTAAAGANGCTGATTATCACGCGTTCAAACATTGGAAACACGGAAATGTTGTTTGTTCAACAAGAATTGAACCACCACTACACCCGGAAGGACCAGAAAAAATAGTTGAAAACTTTGGTATGTGGCCTGAACAAGATGTTGAAGAAGGTTTTGATGAAAAAGGATTTGATGAATATGTTGAAAAATGTAAAGAACAATATGGAGAAAAAACTACTCAAGGTTGTTTCGCTCCTTGGCTAATTCACAAAAAAGATTTAGAGAAAATTGGTGGACACGACTATCGTTTTAAATCAGCAAGAGAAGATTCTGATTTGTTTAATCGTATGGTGTTGGGTGGTATGAATTTAATTCAGTCTTGGAATTCATTTGTTTATCATTTAACAGCAAGGGGTGGACAATTTCAACACGGAAAATTAACAAAAGACCACTCACAAAAATCAGTAGAGTGGCAGAATTTAATGAATAATTCAACAAGAGAATTCATTAGAAAATGGGGTAGTATAGTTAAACACGATGCACTTATGTATCCAATTATACAACCAAAGTATGATATAGCTTTCAAGATTAAAAATTGTGATTTAAATATATTGTATCAATTAGAGCCTTGGTGTTCAAACATTTATACAGATTGTAATCAAGTNGAACTTGATTTGTATATTGGTAAAGAACAAAGAAACACAACAAGACCTTTAAAAGAAAGAATTGGTGATTACAATGATGAAATTAACAATGGAGTNGTNGTTCGTTTTGATGGTAGTGAACTTACAAATGAGTTGTATAATTTCTTAATTAATCTTGGAGATATACTAACTGATAGTGGAGAACTTGGTGAAATGGCTTACGCAATATTTCACTTAAACATTACTTCACTAAAAAATTTACACGAAGTAAAGAAAAAATTTAATTAGGGGCAACAAGATGATATTTATTACAAAAGGTTATTATGAAAGTTCTGATTCTATCAACACCAACTAAGCATCACACTTATTTTATAAATAAGATAGCTGAACATCACAATATTTGTGGTATAATCTACGAACGCAAAGTATTGAAAAAAGATTACCCAACAGGTCCATTTCACGATAATTTAGCAGACAAATATGAAGATAAGTTTTTTGAAGACGGAGTTCCAAATGATTTATCAGATGAACTAAAAAAGAAAATAGTTGAAGTTTATTCAGTAAACAATAGAAACTTACAAAAATATATTGAGTCAATGAACCCAGATTTAATTATAACTTTTGGAACTGGGTTGGTAAAACCTTATATTTTTAACATTCCTAAATGGGGCACTATAAATATTCATAGAGGAGATGCTCGTAATTATCGTGGATTAGATTCAGACTTATGGGCTATTAAGAATGAAGATTTTGACAAAATAAATGTTACTATTCACTATGTTGATGAAAATTTAGACACGGGTGATATTCTTATGGAAGGAAACCAACCACTAAGTGAGGTTGAGGAAATATACGAGTTAAGATATCACACAACTATTTTAGCAACTGATATGATGTTAAGAACATTAGAGTTTTTTAAGAAAAAGGGTGGTAGAATAAAAGGAACGAAACAAACAAAACTTGGAAAGTATTACACAGCAATGTCATTAGAAGAAAAATATTTAACAGAGGACATCTTTAACGATTATAAATTATACGACAATGAGTAAAATATTATTATATCACGGAGTAACAGATTGGAAGAAAGAGCCAAGAGATGGAACTTTTCTAAACTACAATGGAAAACACATTGATTTGTTTGAATTTGAAAGACAAATGAGGTGGTTAAGTGAAAACAAAAGAGTAGTCAAACTAACTGATTGGATTCAATACAGACCAAAAGATGATGTAGCGATTACCTTTGATGACTCGTATGAAAATCTATATCACAATGCAGTTCCAATATTAAAAAAATATAATTTACCAGCAACATTTTTTATTTCAACAGGNTTTGTTGATGATTTAAAAGGANTTGGTAGACCATTTCCAACAAATAGATTTTATTGGACTGATATCGTTGATTACTTTGTAAACTATTCCAACGAAGAAAAAACAAAATTAGATGTGTATGGTAAAGAATACAATTTAAAAACTGATGAAGGTAAAATAGATTTTGTAGAAGATGTAAAAGGATATTTAAAAAATTGTAGTCCGAAAAAAAGAGATGAATTTATACAAGGATTTAGAAAAGAGTTTACGGCTGTTGGTATTGATATGGATTATACTTATCCAGATATACAAAATCTTTCTTGGGAACAAATAAAAGAAATTGATGAAAATCCATTGTTTGATATCGGCGGACACACTCACAATCACGAGATAATGTCTTATTTATCAGACGCAGAATTAGCAACTGAAATAACAACTTGTTTAGAAACATTAGAAGAAAAACTAGATAGAAAAATAAGTTTATTTAGTTATCCAGAAGGACAGAAAAAACATTACAACGAAAAAGTAATTCAGTTTTTGAAAGATTCAAACATAGCAATATGTCCATCAGCAATACCTGGTGATAACGATGCTAAATTAGATAACTTTAATTTAAAAAGAATAATGGTTGGATTTAATGAAATTCCATTTCCATTTGAGGAGTATTATGACGAAATTGATAGCTGAAATAGGATTTAATTACATAGATGATGCAGGATTATGTAAAGAAATGGTTCAAGCCGCTAAAGATAGTGGTGCTGAATTCGCAAAGTTTCAATACTTTGACCCTAAATATTTAAAACCTGGGCCTTGGGATACTGATGGTCGTAGAGAAATCTATGAAAAGGCTTCAATGGCAAATGGTTATCCAACAGGTTTAAGTGAAATAAGAGATATTTGTAGAGATGTAGGTATAAAGTTTTTATGCACAGGTTTCAGTCAAAAAGGAATGACAATGTTAATGATGTCGGACAGAAGACATAATTCTTTTCAACATAGAAGTGTTAAAATTCCAAGTATGGAGTCAAGAAATAAAGATTTATTAAAATATACCTTTTCAGTATTTGATAATGTTTTTATGTCAACCGGAACTTCAAAGTTTTCAGAGATAAGAGAAAATTTAGAAAACACTTGTAAATATTTCCCTACATCAGTAAAAGGATATAATAAAAAACTTATTTTGATGCATTGTGTTTCGTCTTATCCTTGTGAACCAAGTAGAGCAAACTTACCAAAAATTAATTTGTTAAGAGAATTATGTGAACAAACACCTGGTTTAGAAAAATTTGAGATAGGTTATTCAGACCATTGTGAAGGTATTGAAGTTGCAAAACAATCATTAGAATATGGTGTAGATTGGATTGAAAAACATTTCACAATAGATAAAAGTTTACCTGGTAGAGACAATAAATTTTCAATACTTCCTGATGAAATGTTAGAATTAAATAACTACATTAAATTAAGAGAAGAAACAAGTCAATTTTTAGGTAGAGANTATCAAGATATAGAAGCCGAAACAAGAGAAAATTATACAGGTCGTTGGGATATGAAAGTTGAAGATAAGCCTCTTACCGAAGAACAATTAAAGGAGAAAATGAGTGAATCATATTTATCAGAGTAAAATTTTGTGTGTATTGCAAGTTCGTGGTGGTTCAAAGGGTGTTCCTAAAAAGAACATTAGAGAAGTTAATGGAAAACCATTAATGACTTGGACTATTGAATCTGCTAAAAAAAGTGGGGTATTTGATGGTATTTGGGTTAGTTCTGATTCAGATGAAATATTAGAAGTGGGGATAAAAGAAAAAGTAGACACAATAAAAAGACCAGAGGAATTATCAGGTGATGAAGTTTTATCAGTTGATTCTTTACATTGGGCAGTTGATAATATTGAAAAACAAACAGAAGCTACATATGATTATGTCGTAGAACTTCCAGTAGTTTGTCCATTAAGAAATGAAACTCATATAAAAGAAGCTGTTGATAAATTAATCACAACAGGTGCAGATAGTGTTATTTCAGTAACACAAATGACCGACAAACACCCCGTTAGAATGAAAAGAATTACTGATGATGATTTGATTGAAGACTTTTGTTCAGAATATCCAGAGGGGGATGCTGGTAGAAGACAAGATTTAGAGCCGTGTTATATTAGAAATGGTGGTATCTATTCAATGAAAAGAGATACACTAATGAACGAAAAAACAAGACACGGAAAAGTTTCAAGACCTTATGTAATGGAAGATAAATATTCAATCAACATAGATAGTGAAATGGATTTAAGAATAGCAGAAGTAATGTTAAACATAAAAGAAGCAATAGAGAGAAGTTAATGAGTTGGAAAAAAGAACGAACTAAAATACAAATAGATTGTCCAACAGATTTTATTAATATTAAAGATGATTTATTATTTGATTTAGGACTAGAAGAAAGTATTTATCCAGAAATATTAATAACTAATCCTGGTAGTGATTTTAAATATGATGAAAGTTCACTTAACAATGAGTGGTGTAAAGATTTAAAAATAGTAGCAACACCTTCAACCGGTAATACACATATTGATTTAGATTATTTGAAAAAAAGAGGGATACAATTTTATTCATTATTAGATGATAGAAAATCATTAGATAAAATAACAGCTTCATCAGAATTTACTTGGTTACATATTATGAATGCTATGAGAAAGTTTAGAGAAGCAACTAACAATACAAAACATTGGAGACATAAAGATAACGAAGAAAATTTAAGAACTCAACAATTATATGGAAAAACCATTGGTATTATTGGTTATGGTAGGATAGGGAAAAATGTTTCAAAATATGCAGAAACTTTCGGTATGAATTATAAATTCTATGACCCAAATGTTTTACGAGGAAAAAATAAAGTTCCAAATATTGAATCATTGAAAGATGTAGATATTGTATCAATTAATTGTGGGTTAAATGATACGAGTAGAAATTTAATCACATATGATACCTTTAAAGACTTTAAAAAGGGTCTTGTGGTCGTTAATACTTCAAGAGGTGAAGTCGTTGATGAAAGATACATAAGTTTATTGATAAAGTCAAGAGAAATTTATTATTCTGCTGATGTAATTGTAGATGAACAAAATGAAAACACACCATTCCACTCAGAATTATTTCAATTGTATCAAAGTGGTGAGTATGAAAATTTAACTTTAACACCGCATGTTGCTGGTGTAACAACAGATAGTCAAGAAATAGCATTTAGGAGTATATTAGATTTATGTATGAAATCACTGTAGCAGTTTGTGTTTATAAACAAAAAGAGTGGTTACACCGCTGTTTAAGAAGTTTAAATTCACAGACATTAGAGAAATCAAGATATGAAGTTGTGGTAGTCAATGATGACCCAGAAGAAACATTAGATGATGTTATTGATATTTTTAAAGAACATATGAACATTAGAGTAATTAATAATGAAAAGAATTTAGGATTACCAACATCATTAAATAAAATTTTAAAAACATCAATGGCGAAATACTTTGTTCGTGTTGATTGTGATGATTATGTTTCAAGTCATTTTTTATATGTCTTGTCAACCTTTTTAAAGTCAAATTCTGGTCCGAGAGTAATGAACACAGATTGTAATTATCAAGCTGTTGCGTGTGATTACTTCAAAGTTAATGATACAGCAGAATTATTATCAAGACATAATTCAAAAGAAGAATTTGTTGCGTGTGGTATAATGTATACTTACGAATCACTTGCAAATCTTGGTTTTTATGATGAGAATTTCAAAATGAGAGAAGGACACGATTTGAATACAAGATTTTTAGATAAATATAAAATGTATCATTTGAGAATGCCATTGTATCGTTATCGTTTCCACGACAACAATAGAACAAATGATTCAGAACAAACAAAAAAATATGATAGTAAATTGGAGAAAAAATAATGAAATATGTAGTAGTAGGTGGTGCAGGTTTTATCGGTAGTAATATTGTAGATAAACTTGTCGAACAAAACCACGAAGTAGTAATAATAGATAATTTATCAACAGGTAAAATGGAAAATGTAAATCCAAAAGCCTCAGTTGAGTATATTGATATTTGTAATGTAAATGAGTGTTCAGCGATGGTTGAAATAATGTCAGGTGCTGACGCGTTATTTTTACTAGCGGCTAAAGCTAGAGTTCAACCTTCAATTGAAAATCCTGTTGAATACGAAATAAACAATACAATAGGAACTTTAAATGTTTTAAAATGTGCTTCAGACGCAGGTGTGAGGAGAGTCGTATATAGTGCGTCATCATCAGCCTACGGAAATACCGAGAAATTACCATCAAAAGAATCAGACCCGGTAAATCCATTGTCCCCGTATGGAGCACAAAAATATTATGGTGAAGTTATGTGTAAAATGTTTTCCGAAGTATATGGATTAGAAACCGTATCATTAAGGTATTTTAATATCTATGGAGAACGACAAAATGTTGGTGGAGCTTACGCTATGGTTATTGGTATATTCGTTGACCAATTATTAAATGGAAAACCAATGACGATTAGAGGTGATGGAGAACAAAGACGAGATTTCACTTATGTTGGTGATGTTGTAAACGCAAACATACTTGCATCTCAATCTGAAAATGTTGGTAATGGTGAAGTAATTAATATTGGTAATGGTGATAATCGTTCTATTAATGATATCGCAGATATGATTGGTGGAGATAGAGTTAATGTAGACCCAGTTATTGAACCAAAAGCAACACTAGCAGATAATTCAAAAGCAGAAAAACTATTGGGTTGGAAACCAACACAGAACATTGAAGACTGGGTTCCTGGATATAAGAAAGAGATGGGTTTAGATGTATAATATTGGAATAGTTGGTAGAGGTTTTGTAGGTTCAGCAGTAGAGTTCGGATTTTCACCACAAACGGGTTGTGATGTGAACAATATGTATATCTACGATAAAAATGAATCAAGGTCATTACACTCATTAGAAGATGTAGTTGTTTATTCAGATTTTATATTTTTATCAGTTCCAACACCATCAAATTCAGACGGAAGTATAAATTTAAGTTATGTTGAAGACGCATTGCAAGAAATGTCAGAAATATATTCCCACGCAGAATTATCTGGATATCCTGTGGAGAATATTATATTGATAAGAAGTACCGTGACACCCGGAACAACAGAGAAAACTTCAACAAAAGTATCAAAATTTAGATTTAGTATTCAACCCAGAATTTTTAACAGAACGAAGTGCGAACTTTGACTTTATAAATCAAACTCGTTATATTTTGGGTGGTGATAAAAAGTATACAAATAAAGTAGCGGACTTGTATCGTTGGAGATTTGGTGATACTATTCCGGTAATTGAAACAAATTATCAAACAGCAGAATTAATAAAATATATGAACAATTGTTTCTTCGCAACCAAAGTATCTTTTTTAAATGAAATGAAACAAGTTTCAGATAGATGTGAAGCAGATTGGGATAGAGCAGTTGAGGGNTTTATTNGNGANGGAAGAATAGGACATTCTCATATGTCAGTTCCAGGACCTGATGGTAAATTTGGTTTTGGTGGTAAATGTTTTCCAAAAGATATTAGTGCGATGATTTCGTTTGGTAATAAATTAGGATTAGATATGCACACTTTAAGTGGTGTATGGAATACCAATTTAGAAGTAAGACCGGAAAAAGATTGGGAAGACAACGACACTGGTGTTGCTTGGGAAAAATCGCAACAAATTGAGATAAATTTTCCCGACTAATGATATTTATTANTATATGAAATGTTTAAAATGTAAACACACNTGGAAAAGAACTAAATGGACTGAATATATCAGTTTTCTATCAAGGTGTGTNAAATGNAGTAGTATTTGGATACTACGATATTAAAGGAGAAATAAAATGGGTAAAAAATTAGACCCGTGGATATANAATGCAAGATTAATCAAAGGAGTTGACGGGGATACCGCTGACGCGTGGATAGATTTAGGCTTTAGTATATCAGTAAAGAAAAGAATTAGATTTGTAAATGTTGACACTTGGGAATCAAGAACAAGAGATTTAGAAGAAAAGAAAAAAGGTTTAGAAGCGAAAGCATATACATTAGAAATGTTATCAAGAAATGATGGTAAGTTCAAAGTAAAATCACACGGGGTTGGTAAATATGGTAGATTACTTGGTGAGATATTTATTGAAGGTGAAGAAAAATCATTGAACGAACTATTGATAGAAAATGGACACGCATACGAATATGATGGTGGTAAGAAAAAGGTATTCAATGGATAAGATAGTTATATATTCAGCAGATTGGTGTTCAGGTTGTGTATCAGCAAAAAGATTTCTAGAAGAAAAAAACATACCTTACGAAGAAATTAATATAGACTCACAAGGTATTAGTAGAAATAGGTTAATGGAACTAACCGGTAGGTTAGCAATTCCAACAATAGTTGTGAATGAAAAAGTTATCGGTGGTTATACGGATTTAATGAAATTATATGGGTAGATATAGATTAGTCAACAAAACAGCAAAAGAAGTAGTAGATGTCCAAGATAATTTAACAGATATGGAAGAAGCGAAAGAATATTTTTACTTTAAAAAAGCATTACCAAGTAGAGATGATTTTGAGAGGTTATATGAAGTTAAAGAACAAGAAGACAAAACAAATACAAGAGTTAAATTCTGATAAAGAATTAACTGAATTAAAAAAAACTATTTTTGATGAAGCAGTAAATGTCCGATTGGATTATGAACAAAATCCAAACGAGGATAGTGGCTCGTTAATTATAATACATCAAAATAGTGAATATTTAGAGGAGGAATAAAATGGAATGGATTTTATTTACAATAGGTTTATTAGTAGGTAGTATATTAGGTATGATAATAGTGGGAATTGTTTCATCAGGAAAAATGAGTGATTTAGATAGTGAAATTATTAGTTTAAGAATACAAAGAAATTTGTTAAAAGACGAACTACTAAAACAAAAACCTAAAAGACCATACAAAAAAAGAAAATATAAACCAAGAAAGAAACACAAAAAGTGAATCTTGGGTTCATTGGATTAGTTTTATATTGTATAGTAGTTTACATCATAGTAGATAGATTATGAGCGACGAAAAGAAAAAAGAACAAGAAAGTTTACAAGAATTAGAAAATGCTTTCAGTAGAGGATTAGTTCAACCACAAAAACATAAGAAAAATCCTTTTAGAAGTAAACCAATTCCAAAATCTAAAATTGAGTGGGCTATCCAAAACACGAGGTCTATCCGAGCCGCTTCAAAGTTTTTGGGGGTATCTTACAATACATTTAAGAAATATGCGAAAATGTATGACTTATTTGAACAAAATAAGAATGCCGCAGGAGTTGGTGTTAACAAAGGTGGGGATAGGTTTAATACCGAGGGCTGGTTATCCAGTATATTGAGTGGTAATCACCCTAACTATCCTGACCATAAATTATTAAACAGATTAATTAAAGTGGGTTGGTTAATTCAAGAATGTTCTAATTGTGGATATTCAGAATTTAGAAAATCAGACTCACAATCGCCGTTATTATTAGATTATATTGACAAAGATAAGTCAAATAGAGATTTAAGTAATTTGAGAACATTGTGTTATAATTGTTTTTTTATATTAAACACAAAAGAAAAAAAGATTAAAGAAACACCAAATAGTCCCGATAATTTGNGTTTCACTATTAAAAAGATAAAAACTTGGGAAGAAAAAGGAAAGGACGA
>FUFK010436154.1_pt1 | contig 14430 bp, 22 predicted proteins | sample 1021851 | NCBI WGS metagenome assembly FUFK01 (sample SAMEA51879418, study PRJEB19060) | metagenome | reverse complement strand
CCAGAATGAACTCTGTGGCCCCGATTTTCGAGTCTGGAATGGTATGGGCACCAGATGAAAGTTTTGCCGAAGAAGTCATTGAGGAAATGGCCGCTTTTCCTTATGGCGATCACGATGACTTCTGTGACTCGGCCACGATGGCGCTCATGCGCTTCCGACAGGGCGGTTTTCTGTCGCTGGGTGATGACTATGACAGGGAGATTCACCCGATGCGGCGAGATAGAAGGGTTTATTACTGATGGCAATTGAAAAGAGAGAGTTAGGCACAGATTCCAACCCCGATGTCATGCCCATGGGCCGCGCAATGGAGGTAACTCCAGAGCCCAGCCGCCAAGATTTGATCAGAGAGGCGGCTGAAATACTGGTCACCGATGACGGCATTCTGGTTGACAACGAAATCGATGCGCCACCCGAGGGCCCACCCGCGATTCCTTTCGATGCCAATCTTGTGGATTTTGTCGATGACAATGATTTGATGATTTTGGCGAAAGAGACCATTGCCAGCATTGAAAACGACAAAGAAAGCCGCAGTGATTGGGAAAAGACTTACGTCGACGGCCTTAAATATTTGGGCATGAAGTTTGACGAAATGCGAAGCTCTCCTTTCCAAGGATCTTCTGGTGTAATCCATCCGATTTTGGCGGAGGCGGTTACACAGTTCCAAGCACAGGCTTACAAAGAAATGTTGCCCGCTAAGGGCCCCGTCAAAACGGAAATAGTGGGCGCTCGGACTCCCGAGACGGAAGCGCAAGCCACTCGCGTCGAAGAGTTTATGAATTTCTACATCCTCAATGTGATGCAGGAGTTCGATCCAGAGCTAGATATGCTTCTTTTTTACCTGCCGATAGCGGGCACCGCCTTCAAAAAGGTGTACTACGACACGGCAGTCAGCAGAGCCATGTCAAAATTTGTTGAGCCGCAGGATTTGGTGGTTCCTTATGAGGCATCTGATCTCACCACTGCTGAGCGCGTTACTCATGTCTTAAGAATGTCTTCGAACGAAATTCGTAAGCAGCAACTAAACGGATTTTATGCAGATGTCGACATCAAAAGCGGAAGTTACGTTCCCAATCGCGACGAAATTGAAGAAGAGATTGATGCCATTGAGGGCATGGGCCCTGACGGCATGGATGAGCGCGATCACATTGTCTATGAGGTCCACACTGTTTTAGATTTGGTGGGATTTGAAGATATAGGCCAAGACGGACAGCCCACTGGCCTTAAACTGCCGTATATCGTAACCGTCGACGAGCGTAGTCAAAAAGTCTTGTCAATACGTCGAAATTACCTTGAGGCGGACCCCCTTAAGGCAAAGATTAATTATTTCGTGCAATACAAGTTTTTGCCGGGCCTTGGATTTTATGGCCTTGGCCTTAGTCACATGATTGGCGGCCTTGCAAAAGCCAGCACATCTATTCTGAGACAACTTATCGACGCGGGAACCTTGGCCAATTTGCCTGCGGGCTTCAAAGCGCGTGGTATGCGCATCCGAGACGAGGATGAACCCCTCCAACCGGGCGAGTTTCGAGATATCGACACCACAGGCGGCAGTCTGCGGGAAAACCTCATACCGCTGCCAATCAAAGAGCCCAGCAATGTTTTGATGAGTTTGCTGGGTCTTCTGGTGGAGTCTGGTAAGCGCTTCGCCTCCATCGCCGACATGAATGTGGGCGACATGAATCAGGCTATGCCTGTAGGCACCACCGTTGCCTTGCTGGAGCGCGGCACAAAAGTGATGTCTGCAATTCACAAACGGCTACATTACAGTCAACGTATAGAGTTTCAGCTTTTGGCGCGAGTTTTTGCTGACTACCTGCCGCCATCTTATCCCTACATGACTGGATCAGGCCCTTCTGAGGTCAAGGTAGAGGATTTTGATAACAGGGTAGACATTATCCCTGTCAGCGATCCGAATATTTTTAGTCAAAGCCAGAGAATCACGATGGCGCAGGAGCTTTTACAGCTTGTGCAGTCTAATCCGCAGGTGCATGGCCCCACAGGTGTATATGAGGCTTATCGAAGGATGTACGCAGCTCTTGGCGTTGATAATGTTGAGGGATTGCTACAGCCGCCTGTGCCGCCGCCCGCACCACAACCAGTGGATGCTGGTCTAGAAAATGCTGGGCTTTTGGCGGGACAACCACAGCAGGCTTTTCCGAATCAAAATCATCGCGCGCACATTGATGCACATAGAAGTTTGTTTTTGACTGAGATTGTAAAGACAACACCACAAATCCAAGCCTTGATAATTGCACATTGTATGCAACATTTGCAGTTTCTGGCGTCAGAGATTGCGTCTCAACAAATCCCACCAGAGCTTGAGCAACAAATGGCGCAACTGGAGCAAGCGGCCGCCACAGGTCAGTTGCCGCCTGATCAAATTCAGGCAATGCAACAGCAAATGTCTGTTATTCTTGAACAAACTTCTTCTCCAATACTGGCACAATTGACTCAAGAATTCTTATTGAGCATTGGTCAGGCAAGCGAAGAAGATCCTTTAGTTGCAATAAGACAACAAGAGCTTGCTTTACGTCAGGCAGAAATGCAGCAGGATCAAGAGCAATTTGAACTGCGCGAAACAGCAAGAGCCAATGAAAAACTTCTGGAGGCGGAGCTTGCGAAACAACGCATTGATGCGACGCAGGCTAATAATTCAGAAAAAATGGATTTAGCAATACAGCGATTGGCTCAACAAGCCGATCTTAAACTTGCAGAATTAGCCGCTAAATACGGCTCACTACAGTAGGAGTTTGTTATGCCTTTGAAAGCTGGTAAAAGCCAAAAAGTTATAAGTGAAAACATCAGAAAAGAAAAAAAATCTGGCAAGTCACAAGATCAAGCGGTAGCTATTGCTTTGAAAAATGCAGAAAAATACAAGCAAGGCGGCCTTGTGACGAGAGTCAAGAAAAAAGTTAGGGGCGGTGGTGCTGCCACTAAGGGATTGGGTTTTTACGAGATTGAATAATGGATGACATTGATTTGGCTCATCGCATCAAGCGCACAATTGATGAAAGAAAAAGCTTGATTGAAGAGACGTTGATGGGAGGCCGACTTACGGATATGGAAATGTACAAGAGTATACAAGGTGAGCTTTCCGCGCTATCCTTGATTGAGGAGCAAATCTCAGACTACTTTAGGGAGAAGTAATGGGAGCGGAAGAAGCCTACGTTCAATCGGATCAAGTTGTGCTAGATCCAACTCTTTTAGAAAAAAGCGCCATCGAAAGGATGCCAGACCCAACGGGTTGGCGGATGCTCGTTTTGCCGTGGTCAGGAGTTGCAAAGTCAAAGGGCGGCATTCATCTGACTAAGGCAACTATGGACCGAGAAGCGCTTGCCACTGTGGTTGCGTATGTGGTCAAAATGGGGCCGCTTTGCTATAACGACACGGAGAAGTACGGAAACACGCCGTGGTGTAGAGAGAAGCAGTGGATTTTGATCGGAAGATACTCTGGCGCTCGATTTAAGTTAGAAGACGGCGCAGAAGTTCGCATCATTAACGATGACGAAGTAATCGGCACAATCCTTAACCCTGACGATATAGTGAGCATCCTATGATTGAGAACGCGGAACAACAAACTCCCGAGGAAGAAGTACAGATCGAAATTTCTGATGAGCCAGAACAGCAGGCGCAGTCAGAGGATGAGCTTACGGAATACTCAAAGCGCGTTTCGCGTAGAGTCAACAAGCTAAATCAGAAGACTCGGGAAGCAGAAGAGCGTGCAGAAGCCGCGCTTAGATTGGCTGAGCAAAAGGAGCAAGAGCTACAGCAGTTCCGTAATTTTGCTGTGCAGCAGCAGACAACGACGCTTCAAGCCGAAGAGGATAAGGTCAAGGCACAGGAATCTCAGGTTGACGAAATATACCGTCAAGCAGTGCAAAGCGGCGACGCTGATCTTATGTCGCAAGCAACGACTTTAAAAAACGAAATAGCCATTAAGAAAGAAAAAATTAATACTGCCAAGAGTCGACAGGCTCAGCAGATGCAACAATATGCACAGCCCGAGCAGTATCAACAGCCCCAGCAACAGCCACAGCAATATCAACAGCCGGCGCAACAGGCTCCACAGCAAGACATAAAGCCTACAGAGCAGGCTTTGGGCTGGCATGAACGAAATAAGTGGTATGGCGACGCTGAAAATGAAGAAAATCTACAGGCTACTCAGTTTGCGTATTTCACCCACTTCAACCTTATCAACGAGGGCTATGAGCCTGATAGTCAAGACTATTACGAGGCACTAGATTCCCGAATCGGAAAGGCGTATCCTAATTTAGACAGGGGCGAAGAGGCTCCTGATGCCGCAGAAAGTGAATCGCGACCCGCCGTGCAAAGAGTCGCTTCAGCCACTCCAAGTGGTCGGCAACAATCACGAGGAAAGCAAAGCGGTGTTCGTTTCTCGAATAGCGAACTCGAAAGGATTCGCGGGCTCAAGCCACATAATATGTCTGAAGACCAATGGTTGAAGACTGTGGCTCGTGAGAAGCAAAAAATCCAGCAGAGAGGAGCTAGGTAAATGACAGAAGCAAAAAACACTCGCAAAAGTCGTGAAAGCGGAGCGCACGTTAATCAGGCTCGGCGACAACCATGGCGTCCAGTGCGGAAGTTGGAAACTCCCCCTGCACCACCCGGTTACGTTTACAGGTGGATCAGAGAGAGCATGATGGGTAGCGAAGACCGAGCTAATGTCTCGCGTCGACTTCGCGAAGGTTGGGAATTGGTGCGTGCCACTGATCTCCCTCCTGAGTGGCAGTTGCCCAGCTTGGACAACGGAAGGCATGAAGGCGTCGTGTATAACGAAGGGCTTTTGCTGGCTAAGATTCCAGAGGAGACTGTTCAAGAGCGTAATGATCATTATGCTCAGAAAACAGAAACAGCTAAGGAGGCATTGGATAACAATATGTTCAATGAAACCGCCGCTGACTCCCGTTATGTTAAATATGATCCTAGTCGCTCAAGCCGTGTGTCTTTTGGCAAGCAATAGGAGAGCTAAAGCATGGCAAACAAAGATGCCGCTTTTGGACTAAAACCTGCCCGCATGATGGGTGGCGCTCCGTATAGTGGAGGCCAATCGCGTTATAGGATCGCCAACAACCAGTCAGGTGCGATTTTCCAAGGTGACTTGGTTAAGCAATTGACTGGCGGTACTGTATCTCGCGCGGCCGCCTCCTCTACTGTTCCTGTCGTTGGTGTTTTTAACGGCGTTCAGTATACGGACCCAACCTCGAAAGAGCAGATTTTCGCAAATCATTACCCCGGTGCTGTAGCCGCAGATGACATCATCGCGTTCATCATTGATGACCCAAATGTCGTTTTCGAGATACAGGCAGACGATACCTTCCCAGTGGCCGACCTTTTCGGAAACTTCGATATCGTTGATCAATCCACCACGGGTGATACTTCATCTGGCCGTTCGAACATGGAGCTTGACGTAACCACTGGTGCCACTACCACGACGTTGCCACTCAAGGCCATTGACATCAGCCAAGATCCCGATAACGACGACGTAGCGAGTGCCAACACCAATGTTATGGTTGTAATTCAAAACCATATCGCAGGTGTCAAAGGCGCTGGCTTAGCATAAGGAGGCTGACGGATGGCTATTTCACGAGCACAACTCGCCAAAGAGCTTGAGCCCGGCCTCAATGCACTGTTTGGTATGAGCTATGACTCTTACGATAGGGAGTACGAAGAAATCTTCGCTATTGAAGATTCTGAGCGCGCCTTTGAAGAAGAGGTTTTGATCACGGGCTTCGGCAGTGCGCCGGTCAAGTCTGAAGGTGCTGGCGTTTCTTTTGACACCGCATCAGAAGGCTTCACGGCCCGGTATACGCACGAAACCCTGGCCCTGGCCTTCAGTCTCACCAGTGAAGCTGTCGAGGATAATCTGTACGACTCACTTGGTCGACGTTATGTGAAAGCGCTTGCGCGATCCATGGCAAACACCAAGGAAGTCAAAGGTGCCGATGTTCTCAATAACGCATTTAGCTCCAGCTTTGCTGGTGGCGATGGGCAGCCTTTGATCTCTACTGCACACCCACTCGCGGGTGGTGGCACGCTGGCTAATCGCGCGACCACAATGGCAGACCTTAACGAAACTTCGCTGGAAGACGCGCTGATTGACATCAGCACTTTCACCGATGATCGTGGTTTGACCATCTCGGTTCAAGCGACCAAGTTGGTTGTACCGCCGCAGTTGGTGTTCGTTGCAGACAGAATCTTGAACTCAACTCTGCGTTCTGGAACTGCTGACAATGACATCAATGCGATTCGCAACACTGGTGTTCTTCCGCAAGGCTACACGGTCAATCACTACTTGAATGACCCTGATGCCTACTTCCTGCTGACCTCGGTCACTGATGCAGGCGAAGGACTCAAGATGTTCCAGCGAACTGCGATGGAAACCAGCATGGAGCCCGACTTCTCCACGGACAACATTCGGTACAAGGCCCGCGAGCGTTACAGCTTCGGCTTTTCCGACTGGCGTGGAATATATGGTTCTCAAGGGGCTTAAGTCACCCCTTGTTCACTCCTCGGGGCCTTCGGGCCCCTTTTTTTTATTTTGTTTCGGAGTACACTGTCGTAGTCTAATGGCTATTGCATAGGGCAACGGCTGGTTCACAAGGAGAACTGTTATGACAACTCACTTTACCTCTGGCGTTACAAACGTAGGCGCTGGTAGCACATTGGGCCGCGCAAAGATGCCAGCCCCCGCCAAGTATCACGTTTATCACAACGATTTCGACACCTATCTTGCGAGTGACTGGACAATCACCACTACCGAGGGCGGCTCTGGCAACGCCTCAGAGGCTCTGGGCGATGGTGATGGCGGCCTTTTAGTCATCACAAACGATGATGCTGATAACGACAACGATTTCCTTCAGCTTGTCAAAGAAGGCTTCAAGTATGAAGCTGGAAAGCAGTTGGCTTTTAACGCGCGATTTAAAACGTCTGATGCCGACGCCTCTGATGTTGTGATGGGTCTACAAATTACCGACACCAGCCCGCTAGATGTCTCTGACGGCATTTTCTTTTTGCTGACGGACGGCTCCACTACTTTGACGTTCATCGTGGAGAAAGACGGCACCCAGAGCACGCTGGATTTGCCTACAGCCATGGCTGATGACACCTTTATGACGGTTGGCTTCATGTATGATCCGAAGGATCAAAAGTTTCACGTTTATCAGAACAACACTGAAGTTGGCGCTGTGGTTTCTACAAACGCCCCTGATGACGAGGATTTGACCGTTAGCTTTGGCATCCAGAACGGCGCGGCGGCGGCAAAAGTCCTGACCGTAGATTATGTGACGGCCATGAAAGAGCGCACAGCCAGCACCGAACTCTAAATTGGAGGTTCCACATGGCTGATGCAGTCACTTCGCAAACCATTCAAGACGGTGAACGCAAAGCCGTCTTGAAATTCACCAATGCCAGCGATGGCACGGGTGAGTCGGCAGTAAAAAAAGTCGACGTTTCTGCTTTAACGTCCAACACTCGCGGTGAGGCTTGCACTGCCGTCACTATCAACAAGATTTGGTGGCAGTGCACTGGTATGTCTGTAAAGATTGAGTTCGATGCCTCATCGAATGTNTTGGCAATCGGATTGTCAGAAAACTCTAATGGTCACCATGACTATTCGAATTTCTCTGGCATCCCGAACAATGCAGGCTCTGGCAAGACTGGTGACTTAGACTTTACAACTGTCGGCCATTCTTCCGGTGATAGCTATATGATTATTCTGGAGCTAATCAAGAGTTACGGTTAATTTATGGCTACGACTAAAGACGTAAAGCGACTCCCCTCTGGGCGATTGAGCTACAGGGGGGAGACTTTTGCTGGCTACAACAAACCAAAGCGGACGCCGGGTAAGGCCAAAAAAAGTGCGGTTCTTGCCAAGAAGGGTGATCAGGTCAAGCTAGTCAGATATGGTGATAGCAAAATGACTATCAAAAAAAGTCAGCCCGCAAGACGCAAGTCTTTCCGAGCGCGGCATAAATGCGATACCGCAAAAGACAAATTTTCGGCCAGATACTGGTCGTGTAAGGCTTGGTAAGAGGATTTAATTATGAGTATTCAGCGCGATATCCAGCTTCCGCCACCCCGTATGCAAGAAGGCGGCACTGCGCCCACATTTTTTGAAAGGATCGCAGAGATGGCCCGTCAAGGGCGCGAAACAATGCGTAGAATGCAATCGGAAGGATTGCAAGGGATTCCCAGCAGGACAACTCCTGAACTTATGGGAATAGGAGATCGCGCTTCGGGCCAGTCAGCGGAAACCTTATTTAATAATTTAGTGAATACCACGCAAGGGGCCATGGGTGGCTCTTCGCAGGGAACCACGGGCGGCTCTACGCCGATGTCAAACCCCTTCATGGGCGGCTCTCCATTTGGCTTTAGCATAGATCAAGACATGATTGACAGGGTTAGAGAGATGATCCGCCAGCGGCAGCAGCAGATGGCACAGCCTACGCCGCAACAGCCACAGATGGACCCTGCCGCGATCCAAGCAAGACTCGATGAGTTTTTGGCAAACAACCCAGACAGGGCTTCAATCTCTCTTCCTTTTGGCGGCAACATTGATATAGCGAATCTGAGAGATAGAATGGCGCGATTATCTGCACTGATGGGCCGTGGGATGACTGTGCAAGAAGCCATGGGTAATCAGCGCGCGGCCATCGCGCAAGGTCACGATCTCAACAACGACGGCATTGTAACTGATGCAGAATACAGGCAGTCGACCATGCCTGCGCCGACTGGCAATACGATAAATCGCACTCCAGTCAATCCGCCTGCGGTCAATGCGATGATGATGGCAAGCGGAGGCAGAAGATAATGCCAAAAGCGAAATCCAAGGCGAAGCCAAAGAAAAAGGCGAAATCTCGCGTTAATGAGGCGGGCAACTACACGAAGCCCACGCTTCGCAAAAGAATTTTCAATCGCATAAAAGCTGGCGGCAAGGGCGGAAAGCCCGGCCAATGGTCGGCTCGGAAGGCGCAAATGCTGGCTTCTGAATACAAAAAAGCTGGGGGAGGATACAAGGACTGATGGCTCTCAAGAAGTCACAAAAGTCCTTGAAGAAATGGACAAAGCAAAAGTGGCGCACCAAGTCTGGCAAGCCCAGCACTCAAGGCAAGAAAGCCACTGGCGAGCGTTACTTGCCCGAAAAAGCCATCAAGGCCATGTCTGACAAGGAATACGCGGCCACAACCCGCAAAAAGCGAGCAGACACCAAAAAGGGTAAACAGTTTTCCAAGCAACCAAAAAAGATTGCCAAAAAGACGGCGAGGCATCGCAAATGAAGATTGACGAAAAAAAAGCTGACCTTAACAAAGACGGCAAGCTATCTGGCTACGAGCGAAAGCGTGGTGAGGCGATTGCTCGCAATCTGAATAAAGGCGGTTACGTTGAGGTTCAAGGACGTGGCTGTGGCGCGATGATGGAAGGCAAGCGCAAAAAAACCCGAATCCCTAAATCCTAGAGGAACTTAGAAATGATGGTGAAAAAGGGCAAAAAGAAAGGCGGCAAGATGATGTCAAAAGGCGGTGCCGCTGGCGGTGCCGAGAAGCCGCCCTATGGCATGGCCAAAGGCGGAGTCATGGCCAAGAAAACTATGGCCAAAGGCGGCGCAATGAAAACAAAAGGCGGTTCAAAGGGCGGCAAAATGCGAATGCGGCCACCGTCAAACAAAAAGAGTGGTCTTTACGGGAGATAGATGAGTTATTTGCAAAGTAATATTCCGCACTTTAAGTGCTGGGTACGCAGGGAGTACACGCATAACCATCAAAAATACCACGGCGAGTTTCTTCACGCCATGGCTATTGCTGTCACCACTATGCCTACGAGATGCCTGAGCTTCCAGTTGATTTTTACTGGTTGCGAGGCTGATGATACAGATGAGCCCAATGTACACGGGGGCGCTATGTGGGCAAGGATGCCTATTACGGCGTTGGTGGGCGACACCTCATTTGAGGAGTGGCCAGAGCCTATGCCCGTCTGGGCGGCTCAGCCATGGGATTGTAGCTCTCATCATCATGCTGTTTATGTGTTGGACAGGGCCACACCGTGCCCTTGGCTCGCAAAAATTGACGGCGAGATGTATCCCGCCAAATATTATTTCACTGTCGATTATGCGGAGAACGAGATCGCCGACGATCCCGCTCAGCACAAACAAAGTCACGTCCTTGAGTTGCTAGATGCGGGGCCATGGACAGGCAACATAGTGGCGTTACCAAACAACCGAGTACGAGTAACACATCCCGCATGGTTCGAAACCGGCGACGGCGCGCCCGATTTCAGACCCTCTCAGCATATCCATTACTCCAAATCTGATTTAGACTACACGCTAGATGTGAACCAAGTGTTTGACAATCTCTACGCGGGTGCTGAAGATGGCGACGAGCGGCAGTAAAGATTTTGAATTAGATGTAGCGGATTATGTAGAAGAAGCCTTTGAGCGATGCGGCCTAGAGCTTCGCACCGGCTACGACCTTAANACGGCACANCGATCTCTCAACTTAATGCTTGCCGAGTGGGCAAATCGTGGATTGAACCAGTGGACGATCAATCAAAAAACGATTAGTGCAGTAAAAGATACAATTGTATACACGATTGACTCAACCAACCCTACGTCGGTGATTGATGTGCTGGACGTATTTGTCCGCGAAACGGTGTCTGGCACGACCACAGACTTGCCTCTTACAAAACTTTCTCGGGCAGAGTATGCCCACATTGCGACGAAAACCAGCACCGGCAAGCCCAATCAGTATTTCGTGGATAAACAAATTAGCCCGACCATCACGATCTATCCCGCTCCCGACAAAAACTCAACATATACGTTGCACTTAAACGTGTTAAGTCGCATGGATGATGCTGATGCGGGGACCAACACCATGGAAATTCCATTCCGGTTTTTTCCGTGTCTAGCGGCAGGACTTGCTTACTACATAGCTTTGAAGCGCGTGCCGGATAGGGTGCCTTTGCTAAAACAACTCTATGAAGAGGAGTTTGAGCGCGCCCTTTCACAAGATCAGTCTCGCGCGTCGTTTAGAGTGGCGCCAGACCTCACAATCTACAGGATTGCTTGATGTCGTTTAGCGGCGGCAAAAACGCTTACGGAATCTGCGACATAACTGGGTTCCGATACAAGCTAAAAGACATGAAAAAAACGTGGAATGGTCTTTTGGTGGGCCCAGACCAGTGGTCCCCAAAGCACCCACAACTGGACCGCAAGCCCTCCACCTATGATCCAGAGGCAGTGAGAAACGCAAGAGTTGACCCATCAAGCGACGGAGAAGATGGAAACTTTTTCATGGTCTATACAAATGTGGGCAATGGTATACTAGGCGCAGAAATAAGTACGTTTCAAATCAACAGTGCAGTCGGCACTGTGGAGGTGACAATCACATGAGTTTTACGCTTGCGAGCCTCAAAACTACCATTCAAGATTATTTACAGGTCGATGAAACTACCTTCAACAATAATTTGAATCGTTTCATTCGTGAAAGCGAAGATCGTATTTTCAAAAACGTAGAGTTGCCACAGCAACGCCAAAACGTCACAGGCAACATGACGGCAACCAAACGCTTTCTTGCTACGCCTTCAGATTTTTATGCACCATTTTCCTTGGCGGTGATTGACAGCAACATTTATTACTACCTTGAGTTCAAACACCCAAGTTTTATAAAACAATATTCTCCAAACAACACCACGCAGGGCAGGCCAAAGTATTATTCTTTGTTTGACGACACGGCTTTTGAGCTTGCCCCGATTCCAAATTCGAATTATGACGTCGAACTGCATTATTTACACAAACCCGGCAGTTTGACGGCAGAGGGAGACTCTGGCACGACGCTGCTGTCCACCGATCACCCAGACCCGTTGTTGTACGGTGCCTTGGTTGAGGCGGCAGTGTTTCTGAAGGAGCCCATGGATGTCGTGCAAACTTTCGAGGCTCGGTTCAAAGAAGGGCTTGCGAGGATGAAGAACGTCAGCGAGGGACGTTCTACTCGTGATGAGTATCGGTATGACTTATTGAGGATAGGTGTGACCTAAGAATGTCAGAAATCAGGGAGCTAGAGGGCAAGAAGATTGCCATCTTGGGGCTAGGCGCCTCTCAAATCGATTACGTTATATCCGTAGAAAATAGTCAAGAGTGGGATGAGGTGTGGTGCATCAACTCCTCTCTGGCTGTTTTTGACTGTGATCGCGTTTTTATGATGGACCCAGCATCGCGGTATCTTGATACCGAAGATGCGGGAAATCAAACGGACGTGATGCGAAAGTTATTGCCCACGTTTAATAAGCCCATTTACTCGTGCGAACTCGACGAGAGGGTGCCCGCTCTTGTTGAGTATCCCATCGTCGATGTTATTCAAGACCAAAAATGTGCATATTTAAACAACACTGTGGCCTACGCCATAGCATTTGGTCTATATAACAAAGTTGGCCACATGGATTTATTTGGAATGGATTTTAGTTATAAGCACAATTTGCACTTTGCGGAGGCTGGCCGAGGGTGCGTGGAGTTTTGGATATCCCGTTGCATCAGTGAGGGCGTTAGCATTGGGGCAAGCCCACGATCCGCACTGTTAGATAGCAACGTCGAGCCTCACGAGCGTCTATATGGATATCATAGACTGGATGACCCCCTGTTAGCGATGCCCGATCAAAGCGGACAGTGGATTATTTGCAATCGTTCTAAGTTTGCCGAAGCCCAAGAAAAATATGACTTTCAACGAATGGAAATGCCCGCCTCACCAGAGCCATACAAAGGATGATGGGNTCAAATATTGGGGCCTCTATTGGGCAGGTGATGGTTGCTACTTCTGATGACGGTGGTCACGATCCAGAGTTCTGGGCCGAAGTTACGACTAATCGGATTTTGCAAATATCGGAAGATGCACCGCCCCATGTAAGGCAACAGGCCGAGGCTTTTCGGAATGAGGTGTATAGTGTTATTCTGCGCGGAATGAAGAGCGCTATTTTTTCAGATAGAACCACGATTGCTCAGACATTGCGAGGTCAAGGGCACACACAGTTTGCGGACATTTTAAAGGAACTTTGACATGGCCATTACCAGCGCAATCTGCACCAGCTTCAAACAAGAATTACTTGTTGGCACTCACAATTTCACTAACGGCGGCAATACGTTTAATCTTGCTTTATACACAAGTTCTGCAACGCTTGGCGCAAGCACGACTGCCTACACCACATCGAATGAGGCAAGTGGCACAAACTACACCGCAAAGGGAGCGGCATTGACAAATGTGACGCCTGTCACCTCGGGAACAACCGCAATTGTGGATTTTGCCGATCTTACTTTCGGCACTGCAACCATCACTGCCAGAGGCGCTTTAATTTTTAACACGTCAGCCTCAGATAAGGCGGTTTGCGCCTTGGACTTTGGCGGTGACAAAACGTCTTCGGCTGGCAATTTTACTGTGGTCTTCCCGTCCCCAACCGCGACGGGCGCGATCATTAGGCTGGCGTAATGCCAAATGCCGCTACAAACATTAGATTTCAAACCGGGGATTGACAAAGAAGCCACGGATTACTCGGCGAAGGGAGGCTGGGTGGATGGCAATCTCGTTAGGTTCCGTAAAGGCAGAGTCGAAAAAATTGGTGGCTGGGCTAAGTTGGGCGCTAATGCCTTTCTTGGTATTTGTCGCGCTCTTCATAGCTGGATTGAGTTGGGCGGCACTCGGTATCTGGGACTCGGCACGACGTTTAAGTATTACATTGAAGAAGGCGACGCCTACAACGACATAACCCCGATTCGGTCTACCACGGGCGCGGGAGACGTTACGTTTGCCGCGACTAACGGCTCTTCCACGATCACCGTGACTGACACTGGACATGGCGCGGTCAATAATGATTTTGTGACTTTTAGTGGAGCCGCTACGTTGGGTGGCAATATCACTGCTGCAGTTCTGAATCAAGAATATCAAATTAGTTTGGTGACAAGCGCCAACGCTTACGAAATCATCGCAAAAGATACTGCTGGCGCAGCGGTCACGGCCAACTCTTCTGACACTGGAAACGGCGGATCTTCAGTGGTTGGCGCATATCAAATAAACGTCGGTCTAGATGTTTATCTTGCATCTACGGGTTGGTCCGTCGGCACATGGGGAGACGGCGGATGGGGCTCCACGTCTCCAACATCAAATGTCAACCAGCTCAGAATTTGGACACATGACAACTTTGGTGAAAATCTTATCATTAACCCAAGGGGCGGCGGCATTTTCCGTTGGGTTGACAGCGATGGGCTAGGAACGAGAGCCCAAAAACTTTCCACGGTTAGCGGGGCAAATTTAGTGCCCACGGTCGGATTACAAGTGATTACCTCGGAGGTCGACAGGCACCTTATTGTGCTTGGTGCCGATCCGATTAGCGGTTCATCTAGAACAGGCACCGTCGATCCGATGCTTGTTGTAT
>FUFK010896243.1_pt1 | contig 14433 bp, 7 predicted proteins | sample 1021851 | NCBI WGS metagenome assembly FUFK01 (sample SAMEA51879418, study PRJEB19060) | metagenome | reverse complement strand
TGTAAAAGAAACCCTAAAACTTTGGTGTTTAAGATTAGCCACACAATTAATCTTGATACACTATGATGAATACAGATTGTTATATGTGAACAAGAAGGGTTTAAAAGATTACAAGAAAGATACCAAAGACCACCATTTTGTGGACCCACTAATGAAACATAAATTAGTCATAATGCCTAGCAGACCTGCTGATTTATCTAAAGATTTTAAGATGAGGTTTGGTGTATCTAATGCTGATATTGAAAAATGGAAAATAGTAGTAAGGGAACAAAAGCCTTATAAACGGAGTCATTCTAAAGGTGGCTCTAAGAAGTACAGATAACTTTCAAACTAGACTTATTATATAATCTAGCAGACCCCCAGATATATAAACGGATACTACCCCCACTGGCACATGCACCAAAAAATATTTATCCGTAATATATCCGTAATTAATCCGAAGCAATTTACGGACAAAGTTTTTTTAGAGAAAATTAGTTTCTAGAAATAAAGTTTATAGGGAATTTTGTTTTACTGTTATCCCAGAAAAAAAATATTTATCCGAAGATTATCCGAACACAATGGTTGATTAATGCTTCTGTACGGATAGAATCATAGGTAAGGAAAAAGGATATTCGTTGAGTTTGGCGCACTTGGCAGGATTCGAACCTGCGACCCCCAGATTAGGAAGCGTAGGGTCATAAGTGCCTTTAACCCAATAATATCAATGTTGGGATAACTACACGATTACCTTTATCCGAATAGTATCCGAGAAGAGATACAAGAAAGGATAAAAAAGTAATGTATTTAAGAAAAAGAAACGGTAAGTGGGTTTGTGAAGTAAGTCTTAGAGGTCAAAGATATTCTAAAAGTTTTCTTCTAAAATCTGAGGGCCATGCTTGGGGAACTAAAAAAGAAAAAGAAATATACGAGGGAATGAATGTTGAAACACTTTCCAAATATTCTTTAGGGGATGTCTTAACCAAGTATAAAAATAATTCTCTATCTGGAGTCAAAGATAATACTAGAAATGCTTACCTACATCAGATTACGAAGCTAGAGAGAGATTATCAATGGTTGTTAAGAATTAAACTAAGAGATTTAACACCAGAACATTTTGAAAAGTTTAAGGCCAAAAGACTAAAGGATGTAGGTTCTAAACACAGTAAGAATAATCATAGAGCCGTGAATAATGATTTAGGATTATTCGGTAGAGTGTTAAATACTGCGCTAACTATCTGGCATTATCCAATCCAAAACCATGCTTCAAAGATTAAGAAACTCCCAGAAATAAAAGGGAAAAGGATTGAAGAAACATTAACCAGAGATGTTTATAAAAAACTATTAAGGCATGGAACCAATAAATATTTTCATCTATGCCTAATGATTTTAAAACACACAGGGCTAAGACCAATCGAGGTTCACAATCTAAAGTGGAAGGATTTTGATGATTACAGATTGAAACTTTACATAAGGAACCCAAAGAATAATAGACCTAGAGAGGTTGATATATCTAGGTTTTTATCTAATCAGATAAGCAAAGTATCTAAGACTAATAGTGAATTTATTATTAACTTTAGTCAAAATGCTATGAAAAAAAGAATGCAAAGACTAAAGGCTATTTATGATTTAGGGGAATTTGAATTGTATGATTTCAGAAGATACAGAACCCAAAGATTAATAAATGCTAATAAATATAACATTGGATATGTAGCAAACCAGATAGGTCATTCTGATTGGAACATGTTAGGAAGATATTATGGGGCGCAAGTTAGATAGTATTATTGTTTTAATTTATCTAGAAAGTGTTGGGCCTTCTCAAATGCATCTTCGGTTATAAGTTTAAATTCTCTTACCAAGGTTCTAAAAATAAATGGAAGAGGGGTTTTGATTTCTCTATCTTGCCCCTCATCCGTTGTGGTAGATAAGCTATAACTTTCTTTAAACTGTTTAATTAATTCTTCTGTGTTTATATTTTCTTCATCCCAAATAAAATTGTTGTATTTGTGGCTATACCAAATGTGTAATTTAAATACTGTGAAGCCTTTATTTTGATTCTTAAACCCACTTTTTTTAGCCATACAGACCTACTTTAGATATTCCCCAAAGTGTTTAGGCACCCTTGCATAATGTTTAATATAAAAATCTTTTAATTCTTCTTGATTATCAACATCCATACACAAATCAGTTCTGGTCCATGGTCCACCTCTAACTTTAGTAATTCCCTTAGTCCATACCATGGCTCTGGTATATTCTTTTTCCCAATACTTTAGAGTAGGAACATCACAACAAAATAATAAAAATATTTTTAGTGGTGGAAATTTTTTCAACCATTTAACAGTTCTGAAGTATCTATGTTGAATTTGTCTTCTCATCATATCCTTAGACATACCAACATAATATTTGTCTTGCTCACATTCTAAGATATAGATTCCACTATCAACTGAATCATATTCAAAAACTCTATCTGCTAGATTATTCCAAATAGGACTGAACCTTTTGAAGTTATCTCTATGTCTGTAAATGGCCACTAGGTTAAATCAATAATCCCTGCGTAATCGTTGTCAGACCAAGCAATCTCATGGAACCTCTGTCTATCTTGTGTGGTCAGTTCTGCTTTGGATAATGGACCACCTCTAACATAATCAAGGGTGTAAATACGCACATAATCATAGAATATTTGGTTCTCTAAGTGATTAAGGTTCCTGCTTATTGGTTGGTTGGTGTAGTCACTAGGATGTTTATTTTCAGCTCTAACTACATCCATGTTAATTAATTTGAAGTTAGGGTTCTTGGCCCAGGTGTTAGTATCCTTATAAAATTTATGTTTTAGTAAACTTGCATAACAATCAGTAGCTTTCTCAATGTAATAATAATATTTGTCTGGATAGTATCTCTTCTGGGTATTTACCTTATCGGACTTAGGTTTAGGTAAAACATCCTTGTAAGTTAATATTAAAATACCTGCTTCTTTTGTTGGATAAGTGTAAGTAAAGGTTTCTTCTTTTCTTGTACGGTCATCCCATTTTTTTATTTGTGTAGTATATCTTCCCATTATTTATTCCTTCTTTTTTCCCTAAAGCTCTCTTCCATTTCATCTAACTCCCCACTTGATTTAAGGTTCTGTAGTATTTCTAAAGCAGACCTAGAGCCATCTAATCGACCACCACTTTTAATATTTTGTCTATCCCACATAACTTGAAATTCTTTGTTATGTTCTTGTTCAATTCTTCTATCAATTAAATCTGAAGCAAGATTGTAATTACCTTCTGCCTTAGCTTCTTGAATTAAATCATCTATGCTTTGTTCTTCTTCAATTTGTTTTGTAGTTTCTCTTGCTAGTTCATTCATGGCTTTAACTTTTTCTTTTCTGTCATAACCTTTTTTTTGACTAGGCATGGTCGGACTTCCATATTTTTTTCTGTAAGGGTCCACATATACTTTTGTTTTTTCTGTCATTAATACCTCCGTGAGATTAGGGAGGTACAGCGATATGAACCGTACCCCCCTTTGTTAGATTAGATTATTATTTTTCCTTCTTGTTTTGCTTTCAGGAAATTATGATAATCATTTATTTTTACCTCTAGCTCTTCAACAAAGTCTGAGGCTTCTCTTATTTGCTCATAGAGTTCATCCCACTTTTCTGCTTCAAATAACTCTTTTGCTTTTTCAGAGTCAGCATTATTGAGTGAGTAAAAACAATCTATATCGCTGATTAACCTTTGAAGATATTCTACCTCTGACTCATCTTTGTGTTTGTCAGAGTCAACAAAGACATTATTATTTTTAATCTCTCTGTCCCAATCTTCTCTGGTCATTTCTTGTCTATTAATCATTGATTTATCTACCTTTCTTGTGTGATTAGGACCAAGAGAGTTGTGTTTAATAACATTAATAAAAGAAAAGGAAGACACCTTCATAACTCTTCTAGTCACACATCTAGGGGTAGAGTTAAGAATATCTATTATCTCTTGGTCCATATTTTTATCTTAGGGTGGAGGAAGGTAGTCGAACAGTTATCCCAATTAAGATTTATTTCTAACACATGTTAGATTTATTTATTTTGGGATAACTATCCAATAGGTTCGGAAGGATATATAATTATCACATGTTAAATATTTTTCGGGCATGTGTCGGGCCTGACTTAGATTTAGATGTAGGAACCCCCACATAATGTGTAATTATATTTTACCGTCTTCTGAGGGAGTCGTATAGTTATCCGACATGTTTAGCCAAAATACGATTGTTTTTGAATTTCTAAATGATTGGGAAAAGCGTGTAAATAAAAAGGAATTTGGTTCTAAGGGATTCCAAGTGACTGCTAAGAAATTGACTCCAGAACTATCTAAAGAACTACCTCCGATAGAAGAAGACAAACAATTTAACAACCCAGAAACAAACATGATGTGGGATTTAAAAGTAAAAAAATTCTACTTCACTTGCTTAGCAACATTTGAATTTCATTTATTTGAAGGTGTAGGGTTAGATGTATTTAGAGAACAGAATAATATTTTTATGTGGAGCAAACAAATGAATGAACCCTTCAGATTAAATTATAGAAAAAACATGACACTAGATTTAAAAGGGCAACCATATGAAACAGCTATGCCAATGCTTCAACACTTACATACAAACGAAGAAGCAAGTTTAGAAACACATATAAAATATATGCTTTGGATTACAGAATATTATGGTGGGATAAAAAGGGGAGATATACCAGACTCAAGATTTGTTAATAGGTGGAAAGAATATATAGCAACTAATTTAGATAGATTCAAAGGAACTAGGGAAATAAAACATGGTCAGAAACACAGAAATGTTTGCAAGATGAGAAGTGAAATGACTCAAAAGTTTATGAGTCTGTTTCCAAGCTACCCTGTAAAAGAAACCCTAAAACTTTGGTGTTTAAGATTAGCCACACAATTAATCTTGATACACTATGATGAATACAGATTGTTATATGTGAACAAGAAGGGTTTAAAAGATTACAAGAAAGATACCAAAGACCACCATTTTGTGGACCCACTAATGAAACATAAATTAGTCATAATGCCTAGCAGACCTGCTGATTTATCTAAAGATTTTAAGATGAGGTTTGGTGTATCTAATGCTGATATTGAAAAATGGAAAATAGTGGTTAGGGAACAAAAGCCTTATAAACGGAGTCATTCTAAAGGTGGCTCTAAGAAGTACAGATAACTTTCAAACTAGACTTATTATATAATCTAGCAGACCCCCAGATATATAAACGGATACTACCCCCACTGGCACATGCACCAAAAAATATTTATCCGTAATATATCCGTAATTAATCCGAAGCAATTTACGGACAAAGTTTTTTTAGAGAAAATTAGTTTCTAGAAATAAAGTTTATAGGGAATTTTGTTTTACTGTTATCCCAGAAAAAAAATATTTATCCGAAGATTATCCGAACACAATGGTTGATTAATGCTTCTGTACGGATAGAATCATAGGTAAGGAAAAAGGATATTCGTTGAGTTTGGCGCACTTGGCAGGATTCGAACCTGCGACCCCCAGATTAGGAAGCGTAGGGTCATAAGTGCCTTTAACCCAATAATATCAATGTTGGGATAACTACACGATTACCTTTATCCGAATAGTATCCGAGAAGAGATACAAGAAAGGATAAAAAAGTAATGTATTTAAGAAAAAGAAACGGTAAGTGGGTTTGTGAAGTAAGTCTTAGAGGTCAAAGATATTCTAAAAGTTTTCTTCTAAAATCTGAGGGCCATGCTTGGGGAACTAAAAAAGAAAAAGAAATATACGAGGGAATGAATGTTGAAACACTTTCCAAATATTCTTTAGGGGATGTCTTAACCAAGTATAAAAATAATTCTCTATCTGGAGTCAAAGATAATACTAGAAATGCTTACCTACATCAGATTACGAAGCTAGAGAGAGATTATCAATGGTTGTTAAGAATTAAACTAAGAGATTTAACACCAGAACATTTTGAAAAGTTTAAGGCCAAAAGACTAAAGGATGTAGGTTCTAAACACAGTAAGAATAATCATAGAGCCGTGAATAATGATTTAGGATTATTCGGTAGAGTGTTAAATACTGCGCTAACTATCTGGCATTATCCAATCCAAAACCATGCTTCAAAGATTAAGAAACTCCCAGAAATAAAAGGGAAAAGGATTGAAGAAACATTAACCAGAGATGTTTATAAAAAACTATTAAGGCATGGAACCAATAAATATTTTCATCTATGCCTAATGATTTTAAAACACACAGGGCTAAGACCAATCGAGGTTCACAATCTAAAGTGGAAGGATTTTGATGATTACAGATTGAAACTTTACATAAGGAACCCAAAGAATAATAGACCTAGAGAGGTTGATATATCTAGGTTTTTATCTAATCAGATAAGCAAAGTATCTAAGACTAATAGTGAATTTATTATTAACTTTAGTCAAAATGCTATGAAAAAAAGAATGCAAAGACTAAAGGCTATTTATGATTTAGGGGAATTTGAATTGTATGATTTCAGAAGATACAGAACCCAAAGATTAATAAATGCTAATAAATATAACATTGGATATGTAGCAAACCAGATAGGTCATTCTGATTGGAACATGTTAGGAAGATATTATGGGGCGCAAGTTAGATAGTATTATTGTTTTAATTTATCTAGAAAGTGTTGGGCCTTCTCAAATGCATCTTCGGTTATAAGTTTAAATTCTCTTACCAAGGTTCTAAAAATAAATGGAAGAGGGGTTTTGATTTCTCTATCTTGCCCCTCATCCGTTGTGGTAGATAAGCTATAACTTTCTTTAAACTGTTTAATTAATTCTTCTGTGTTTATATTTTCTTCATCCCAAATAAAATTGTTGTATTTGTGGCTATACCAAATGTGTAATTTAAATACTGTGAAGCCTTTATTTTGATTCTTAAACCCACTTTTTTTAGCCATACAGACCTACTTTAGATATTCCCCAAAGTGTTTAGGCACCCTTGCATAATGTTTAATATAAAAATCTTTTAATTCTTCTTGATTATCAACATCCATACACAAATCAGTTCTGGTCCATGGTCCACCTCTAACTTTAGTAATTCCCTTAGTCCATACCATGGCTCTGGTATATTCTTTTTCCCAATACTTTAGGGTCGGAACATCACAACAAAATAATAAAAATATTTTTAGTGGTGGAAATTTTTTCAACCATTTAACAGTTCTGAAGTATCTATGTTGAATTTGTCTTCTCATCATATCCTTAGACATACCAACATAATATTTGTCTTGCTCACATTCTAAGATATAGATTCCACTATCAACTGAATCATATTCAAAAACTCTATCTGCTAGATTATTCCAAATAGGACTGAACCTTTTGAAGTTATCTCTATGTCTGTAAATGGCCACTAGGTTAAATCAATAATCCCTGCGTAATCGTTGTCAGACCAAGCAATCTCATGGAACCTCTGTCTATCTTGTGTGGTCAGTTCTGCTTTGGATAATGGACCACCTCTAACATAATCAAGGGTGTAAATACGCACATAATCATAGAATATTTGGTTCTCTAAGTGATTAAGGTTCCTGCTTATTGGTTGGTTGGTGTAGTCACTAGGATGTTTATTTTCAGCTCTAACTACATCCATGTTAATTAATTTGAAGTTAGGGTTCTTGGCCCAGGTGTTAGTATCCTTATAAAATTTATGTTTTAGTAAACTTGCATAACAATCAGTAGCTTTCTCAATGTAATAATAATATTTGTCTGGATAGTATCTCTTCTGGGTATTTACCTTATCGGACTTAGGTTTAGGTAAAACATCCTTGTAAGTTAATATTAAAATACCTGCTTCTTTTGTTGGATAAGTGTAAGTAAAGGTTTCTTCTTTTCTTGTACGGTCATCCCATTTTTTTATTTGTGTAGTATATCTTCCCATTATTTATTCCTTCTTTTTTCCCTAAAGCTCTCTTCCATTTCATCTAACTCCCCACTTGATTTAAGGTTCTGTAGTATTTCTAAAGCAGACCTAGAGCCATCTAATCGACCACCACTTTTAATATTTTGTCTATCCCACATAACTTGAAATTCTTTGTTATGTTCTTGTTCAATTCTTCTATCAATTAAATCTGAAGCAAGATTGTAATTACCTTCTGCCTTAGCTTCTTGAATTAAATCATCTATGCTTTGTTCTTCTTCAATTTGTTTTGTAGTTTCTCTTGCTAGTTCATTCATGGCTTTAACTTTTTCTTTTCTGTCATAACCTTTTTTTTGACTAGGCATGGTCGGACTTCCATATTTTTTTCTGTAAGGGTCCACATATACTTTTGTTTTTTCTGTCATTAATACCTCCGTGAGATTAGGGAGGTACAGCGATATGAACCGTACCCCCCTTTGTTAGATTAGATTATTATTTTTCCTTCTTGTTTTGCTTTCAGGAAATTATGATAATCATTTATTTTTACCTCTAGCTCTTCAACAAAGTCTGAGGCTTCTCTTATTTGCTCATAGAGTTCATCCCACTTTTCTGCTTCAAATAACTCTTTTGCTTTTTCAGAGTCAGCATTATTGAGTGAGTAAAAACAATCTATATCGCTGATTAACCTTTGAAGATATTCTACCTCTGACTCATCTTTGTGTTTGTCAGAGTCAACAAAGACATTATTATTTTTAATCTCTCTGTCCCAATCTTCTCTGGTCATTTCTTGTCTATTAATCATTGATTTATCTACCTTTCTTGTGTGATTAGGACCAAGAGAGTTGTGTTTAATAACATTAATAAAAGAAAAGGAAGACACCTTCATAACTCTTCTAGTCACACATCTAGGGGTAGAGTTAAGAATATCTATTATCTCTTGGTCCATATTTTTATCTTAGGGTGGAGGAAGGTAGTCGAACAGTTATCCCAATTAAGATTTATTTCTAACACATGTTAGATTTATTTATTTTGGGATAACTATCCAATAGGTTCGGAAGGATATATAATTAATACATGTTAAATATTTTTCGGGCATGTGTCGGGCCTGACTTAGATTTAGATGTAGGAACCCCCACATAATGTGTAATTATATTTTACCGTCTTCTGAGGGAGTCGTATAGTTATCCGACATGTTTAGCCAAAATACGATTGTTTTTGAATTTCTAAATGATTGGGAAAAGCGTGTAAATAAAAAGGAATTTGGTTCTAAGGGATTCCAAGTGACTGCTAAGAAATTGACTCCAGAACTATCTAAAGAACTACCTCCGATAGAAGAAGACAAACAATTTAACAACCCAGAAACAAACATGATGTGGGATTTAAAAGTAAAAAAATTCTACTTCACTTGCTTAGCAACATTTGAATTTCATTTATTTGAAGGTGTAGGGTTAGATGTATTTAGAGAACAGAATAATATTTTTATGTGGAGCAAACAAATGAATGAACCCTTCAGATTAAATTATAGAAAAAACATGACACTAGATTTAAAAGGGCAACCATATGAAACAGCTATGCCAATGCTTCAACACTTACATACAAACGAAGAAGCAAGTTTAGAAACACATATAAAATATATGCTTTGGATTACAGAATATTATGGTGGGATAAAAAGGGGAGATATACCAGACTCAAGATTTGTTAATAGGTGGAAAGAATATATAGCAACTAATTTAGATAGATTCAAAGGAACTAGGGAAATAAAACATGGTCAGAAACACAGAAATGTTTGCAAGATGAGAAGTGAAATGACTCAAAAGTTTATGAGTCTGTTTCCAAGCTACCCTGTAAAAGAAACCCTAAAACTTTGGTGTTTAAGATTAGCCACACAATTAATCTTGATACACTATGATGAATACAGATTGTTATATGTGAACAAGAAGGGTTTAAAAGATTACAAGAAAGATACCAAAGACCACCATTTTGTGGACCCACTAATGAAACATAAATTAGTCATAATGCCTAGCAGACCTGCTGATTTATCTAAAGATTTTAAGATGAGGTTTGGTGTATCTAATGCTGATATTGAAAAATGGAAAATAGTGGTTAGGGAACAAAAGCCTTATAAACGGAGTCATTCTAAAGGTGGCTCTAAGAAGTACAGATAACTTTCAAACTAGACTTATTATATAATCTAGCAGACCCCCAGATATATAAACGGATACTACCCCCACTGGCACATGCACCAAAAAATATTTATCCGTAATATATCCGTAATTAATCCGAAGCAATTTACGGACAAAGTTTTTTTAGAGAAAATTAGTTTCTAGAAATAAAGTTTATAGGGAATTTTGTTTTACTGTTATCCCAGAAAAAAAATATTTATCCGAAGATTATCCGAACACAATGGTTGATTAATGCTTCTGTACGGATAGAATCATAGGTAAGGAAAAAGGATATTCGTTGAGTTTGGCGCACTTGGCAGGATTCGAACCTGCGACCCCCAGATTAGGAAGCGTAGGGTCATAAGTGCCTTTAACCCAATAATATCAATGTTGGGATAACTACACGATTACCTTTATCCGAATAGTATCCGAGAAGAGATACAAGAAAGGATAAAAAAGTAATGTATTTAAGAAAAAGAAACGGTAAGTGGGTTTGTGAAGTAAGTCTTAGAGGTCAAAGATATTCTAAAAGTTTTCTTCTAAAATCTGAGGGCCATGCTTGGGGAACTAAAAAAGAAAAAGAAATATACGAGGGAATGAATGTTGAAACACTTTCCAAATATTCTTTAGGGGATGTCTTAACCAAGTATAAAAATAATTCTCTATCTGGAGTCAAAGATAATACTAGAAATGCTTACCTACATCAGATTACGAAGCTAGAGAGAGATTATCAATGGTTGTTAAGAATTAAACTAAGAGATTTAACACCAGAACATTTTGAAAAGTTTAAGGCCAAAAGACTAAAGGATGTAGGTTCTAAACACAGTAAGAATAATCATAGAGCCGTGAATAATGATTTAGGATTATTCGGTAGAGTGTTAAATACTGCGCTAACTATCTGGCATTATCCAATCCAAAACCATGCTTCAAAGATTAAGAAACTCCCAGAAATAAAAGGGAAAAGGATTGAAGAAACATTAACCAGAGATGTTTATAAAAAACTATTAAGGCATGGAACCAATAAATATTTTCATCTATGCCTAATGATTTTAAAACACACAGGGCTAAGACCAATCGAGGTNCACAATCTAAAGTGGAAGGATTTTGATGATTACAGATTGAAACTTTACATAAGGAACCCAAAGAATAATAGACCTAGAGAGGTTGATATATCTAGGTTTTTATCTAATCAGATAAGCAAAGTATCTAAGACTAATAGTGAATTTATTATTAACTTTAGTCAAAATGCTATGAAAAAAAGAATGCAAAGACTAAAGGCTATTTATGATTTAGGGGAATTTGAATTGTATGATTTCAGAAGATACAGAACCCAAAGATTAATAAATGCTAATAAATATAACATTGGATATGTAGCAAACCAGATAGGTCATTCTGATTGGAACATGTTAGGAAGATATTATGGGGCGCAAGTTAGATAGTATTATTGTTTTAATTTATCTAGAAAGTGTTGGGCCTTCTCAAATGCATCTTCGGTTATAAGTTTAAATTCTCTTACCAAGGTTCTAAAAATAAATGGAAGAGGGGTTTTGATTTCTCTATCTTGCCCCTCATCCGTTGTGGTAGATAAGCTATAACTTTCTTTAAACTGTTTAATTAATTCTTCTGTGTTTATATTTTCTTCATCCCAAATAAAATTGTTGTATTTGTGGCTATACCAAATGTGTAATTTAAATACTGTGAAGCCTTTATTTTGATTCTTAAACCCACTTTTTTTAGCCATACAGACCTACTTTAGATATTCCCCAAAGTGTTTAGGCACCCTTGCATAATGTTTAATATAAAAATCTTTTAATTCTTCTTGATTATCAACATCCATACACAAATCAGTTCTGGTCCATGGTCCACCTCTAACTTTAGTAATTCCCTTAGTCCATACCATGGCTCTGGTATATTCTTTTTCCCAATACTTTAGGGTCGGAACATCACAACAAAATAATAAAAATATTTTTAGTGGTGGAAATTTTTTCAACCATTTAACAGTTCTGAAGTATCTATGTTGAATTTGTCTTCTCATCATATCCTTAGACATACCAACATAATATTTGTCTTGCTCACATTCTAAGATATAGATTCCACTATCAACTGAATCATATTCAAAAACTCTATCTGCTAGATTATTCCAAATAGGACTGAACCTTTTGAAGTTATCTCTATGTCTGTAAATGGCCACTAGGTTAAATCAATAATCCCTGCGTAATCGTTGTCAGACCAAGCAATCTCATGGAACCTCTGTCTATCTTGTGTGGTCAGTTCTGCTTTGGATAATGGACCACCTCTAACATAATCAAGGGTGTAAATACGCACATAATCATAGAATATNTGGTTCTCTAAGTGATTAAGGTTCCTGCTTATTGGTTGGTTGGTGTAGTCACTAGGATGTTTATTTTCAGCTCTAACTACATCCATGTTAATTAATTTGAAGTTAGGGTTCTTGGCCCAGGTGTTAGTATCCTTATAAAATTTATGTTTTAGTAAACTTGCATAACAATCAGTAGCTTTCTCAATGTAATAATAATATTTGTCTGGATAGTATCTCTTCTGGGTATTTACNTTATCGGACTTAGGTTTAGGTAAAACATCCTTGTAAGTTAATATTAAAATACCTGCTTCTTTTGTTGGATAAGTGTAAGTAAAGGTTTCTTCTTTTCTTGTACGGTCATCCCATTTTTTTATTTGTGTAGTATATCTTCCCATTATTTATTCCTTCTTTTTTCCCTAAAGCTCTCTTCCATTTCATCTAACTCCCCACTTGATTTAAGGTTCTGTAGTATTTCTAAAGCAGACCTAGAGCCATCTAATCGACCACCACTTTTAATATTTTGTCTATCCCACATAACTTGAAATTCTTTGTTATGTTCTTGTTCAATTCTTCTATCAATTAAATCTGAAGCAAGATTGTAATTACCTTCTGCCTTAGCTTCTTGAATTAAATCATCTATGCTTTGTTCTTCTTCAATTTGTTTTGTAGTTTCTCTTGCTAGTTCATTCATGGCTTTAACTTTTTCTTTTCTGTCATAACCTTTTTTTTGACTAGGCATGGTCGGACTTCCATATTTTTTTCTGTAAGGGTCCACATATACTTTTGTTTTTTCTGTCATTAATACCTCCGTGAGATTAGGGAGGTACAGCGATATGAACCGTACCCCCCTTTGTTAGATTAGATTATTATTTTTCCTTCTTGTTTTGCTTTCAGGAAATTATGATAATCATTTATTTTTACCTCTAGCTCTTCAACAAAGTCTGAGGCTTCTCTTATTTGCTCATAGAGTTCATCCCACTTTTCTGCTTCAAATAACTCTTTTGCTTTTTCAGAGTCAGCATTATTGAGTGAGTAAAAACAATCTATATCGCTGATTAACCTTTGAAGATATTCTACCTCTGACTCATCTTTGTGTTTGTCAGAGTCAACAAAGACATTATTATTTTTAATCTCTCTGTCCCAATCTTCTCTGGTCATTTCTTGTCTATTAATCATTGATTTATCTACCTTTCTTGTGTGATTAGGACCAAGAGAGTTGTGTTTAATAACATTAATAAAAGAAAAGGAAGACACCTTCATAACTCTTCTAGTCACACATCTAGGGGTAGAGTTAAGAATATCTATTATCTCTTGGTCCATATTTTTATCTTAGGGTGGAGGAAGGTAGTCGAACAGTTATCCCAATTAAGATTTATTTCTAACACATGTTAGATTTATTTATTTTGGGATAACTATCCAATAGGTTCGGAAGGATATATAATTAATACATGTTAAATATTTTTCGGGCATGTGTCGGGCCTGACTTAGATTTAGATGTAGGAACCCCCACATAATGTGTAATTATATTTTACCGTCTTCTGAGGGAGTCGTATAGTTATCCGACATGTTTAGCCAAAATACGATTGTTTTTGAATTTCTAAATGATTGGGAAAAGCGTGTAAATAAAAAGGAATTTGGTTCTAAGGGATTCCAAGTGACTGCTAAGAAATTGACTCCAGAACTATCTAAAGAACTACCTCCAATAGAAGAAGACAAACAATTTAACAACCCAGAAACAAACATGATGTGGGATTTAAAAGTAAAAAAATTCTACTTCACTTGCTTAGCAACATTTGAATTTCATTTATTTGAAGGTGTAGGGTTAGATGTATTTAGAGAACAGAATAATATATTTATGTGGAGTAAACAAATGAATGAACCCTTCAGATTAAATTATAGAAAAAACATGACACTAGATTTAAAAGGGCAACCATATGAAACAGCTATGCCAATGCTTCAACACTTACACACAAACGAAGAAGCAAGTTTAGAAACACATATAAAATATATGCTTTGGATTACAGAATATTATGGTGGGATAAAAAGGGGAGATATACCAGACTCAAGATTTGTTAATAGGTG
>FUFK010038570.1_pt1 | contig 14433 bp, 12 predicted proteins | sample 1021851 | NCBI WGS metagenome assembly FUFK01 (sample SAMEA51879418, study PRJEB19060) | metagenome | reverse complement strand
ATCTGTAGTATCATCTTCATCTTTACCTACAATAACTTCTGTTACTATGTTATTTTCGTTTATAAATGCGTAATGTGCCATATCTCTCCTATTATACTAACTAAATGTTATATTGCCTGTACCTGCTGTAAAAGTTGTTACTTTGTCTGTGCCTACTGTTGCTGTAGTACCTGTAAGACCACTACCTATAGTTATTGTTTTAGAGGCTTCATATCTTAATATAACTACGCCAGAACCACCAGACCTTCCAGATGATTCATCACGACCACCTGCTCCACCGCCACCACCAGTATTTGCAGTTCCAGCAGTTGGACCACCACTACCATAATTACCACCTTGACCACCACCACCGTTACCACCACTTGCATTATGTGTACTAAAACTTCCTCCACCACCACCGCCAGCGTAATAAGTTGCTGAACCACTAATTGAACTTTCTTGACCAACACCACCAGAACCACCGTTACTTCCACCATTTCCTCCACCAGCACCAGCACCACCACCACCGCCACCAGAGTAACTGCTACTTCTTACACCACCATTATTACCTTGATTTGCAGTACCATTACCTCTAGTTCCACCAGTAGCACCACCGCCACCTCCAGAACCACCATTACGACCGTTATCATTGTCACCATAGTTAGTAGCACCGCCACCTCCACCACCAATAGCTGTAGTAGTAACAAAAACAGAGTTACTTCCAGAACTACCTCTGTTTCTAGTAGAAGTACCACCGCCAGCACCTACAGTAACTAAATAAGTAGTAGAGCCATCTGCAAGTGCTGCGTGTTGAGATAATGTAGCACTTCCATCTCCAGAGTTTTCAGATGCGTATGAATTTAAAAATCCACCAGCACCACCACCGCCTCCACCTTCATAGAAACCACCACCATAACCACCACCTCCGCCACCGCCTCCAGCGACAACTAAAAATTGTATATTAAAATTTGGATTCTGCATATCTTGCCAAGATGAGCCGTCATAAGATTGTGGTTTGTTTAAAGTGCTGTTATATATAATATCTCCAGCTACAGAAGTTAAAGCATCTCTTTGCGTTGTAGTGTAGGACTTTAATCCAAGTGCATTATCTATAGCTACATTGTTGCCATCATTTGTTGAAATCTTATTTGTTTTTAATTCACTCATTATGAAAAGGTCACTGTTCCACTTGTTTCTATAATTATATATTTTTCATTGTTTGTAGAGCTTACTTCGCCACCTGTTGAAGATGCACCATTACTTAAATTTGCTGTATAACTATCTGGGTATCTTAAAATTATAACACCAGAGCCACCAGCACTACCAGTTCTAAATGTACCACCACCACCAGGATATCTAGCACCACCACCACCACCAGTTAAAGCTGTACCTGCGTTAGATGGTCCATTCCAAGTTTCGCCATCAGCACCACCACCAGTTCCACCATCTCCATGATGCCCACCTTGGTCCACATTACCACATCCACCACCACCACCACCTCTTGTGACTGCTGAACCAGTAATAGATGAAGATAAACCATTTCCACCATTTCCACCATTGTAGTTACCATTTGCATCTTCTCCATCAGCACTAGCACCACCACCTCCACCTGCTCTATAAGGATTAGTACCACCACCTTTACCACCTTGACCACCATCTTTACCTTGATTAGCAGTTCCTGTTCCACCAGCGTTAGTATTAGCTGAACCATATCTTGAACCACCACCACCTCCAGAACCTCCATTAGCAGCGTGTCTATAACTATCTTGTGAACCACTAAATGTTCTACCACCTCCACCACCACCTGTAGAAGTAATATTATCAAAAACACTATCGCTACCACTTGATACAGTAGTACCAGATGCTGCACCACCAGCACCTACAGTTACTGTATAACCTGTTCCTGGAGTTATGGTTTTATCACTTTCTGGTGATGAGTTAGCTCCAGAAACATTACCAGTTCCATAATTAGTACGATAACCACCAGCTCCACCTCCTCCACCAGCATCATAGTAATTACCTCCACCACCAGAACCACCACCACCTATTACTAAATATTTAATATTAAAACTAAATGTACCTGCTGATGTTGCGTTCCAACTTGTACCATTATAAAAATCTATTGTTCCATCATCAGAATTGTATATTATATCTCCAGCACTAGATGTAAGTGCATCTCTTTGTGCAGCAGTATAACCTTTTATTTGTAAAGCATCATCAATAGATACATTATTACCAGAGTATTTACCTATTGAATTTGTTTCTAGTGTACTCATTATAAATCGTTCCAGGTTGTTCCATTGTAAAACTGTACTTTACTGGCTGTTTCGTTGTAAATTATATCCCCAGCAGCACTTGTTAAAGCATCTCTCTGTGTTGTTGTATAAGACTTCAAATTTATAGCACACTGCATAGCAACATTGTTGCCAGATACTTTTGATATTGTGTTTACTTTTACATTAGCCATTAGATAACGACCATTGTACCATTATTCGTAATTGTTCCTGTGATTGTTATAGGTCCTGCTAATACAGCACCTGTACTTGCTGGAACAGAATATGTTGCAGCTTGTGTTTGGTGATGTTGAAATATACCACCTGCTGTTGAAAGTACGACACCTGCTTGATTCCAGTCAGCCATATCTGTATTGTCTAACTCGTAGTGTATTCCATTAGCAACACCATCTGATAATGTAAAGTCACTATCACCAACAATAAGTGCATTAGCTGAACCAGATGCTATTTGGTCAGGATTAACTTTGTAAACTGTACCATCTGTTACATCTTCTAATATTAAAAAGTCATTGGAGGTATCTACAGTTATACCAGTACCATCTGTTAAGTTAGATGGGTCAACTGTAAGAGATACTGCACCAGTTGCTGCACCTCCAGCTAAACCGGAGTTTGCATTTGTATTTACTGCTGATATATCACCAGTTTCTGCAGCAGCAGCAATAGTAATTGCACCATCTGCATTTGTAATAGTAATGTTAGAACCTGCTGTGAGTGTTCCTACTGCTGGACCAGATGTACCACCAATAAGTAGTTCACCATTTCCATCCATTTGTGCAGCGGCTAATGTATCTGTTCCACTATCTTGTGAAATAATTACAGACTTATCATCAAAAGCTGTTGCTCCTGTACCACCACTAGCTACTGCTAATGTTGAAGATAATCCTGCTGCTGTTCCAGACGTGTTTTGAGTACCTGCTGTATTTACACCAGGCAAATCTATATTAGCTGTACCATCAAAAGATACACCACCAATATTTCTTGCAGTTTCTAATGCTGTTGCAGTAGCTGCATTACCAGTTGTAGAACCAGATGTTCCAGAAACATTACCAGTTACATTGGCTGTAATTGTTGAAGGCAGACCTATTGTAACTGTATCTGTAGCACTTACTGCTACCTCTACTTCATTAGAAGTACCACTAAATGTTATTGTATTACCATCACTAATTGTTTGTGATGTAGAACCATCTGATATTGTAAAACTGTTCATATTACCAACACCAGTACCTGACAAGAATGCACTTCTAGTTTGTTTCTTTAATCCACTAGCTGTGTCATCATAAATAATAATTAAGTCATTGTTGTCAGCAGTTCCCTCGTTACTTAGGTTAGGAATATCTATAGCAAAAGTATTAGCAGATAAACTTAATCCTGAACCTGCAACATTACCACTTGTGTTTATAGATATAACTGAATCTCCACCCATACCAGAGTGTGATGAGCAGTAATAATAAAGATTGTCAGCAGTAGCAGCATCAACNACTATTTGTGTGTANCNACCTGCTGAACCTGCTGNNCCTGNANNTGTNACTCCTGTTGTATATGCAGAACCAGAGTTGTGTGTACCATTTTTTGTAGTAGATAATCTAAGNGGNTGTCCAGNGTTAGAAGCTATCTGATTGGTCAAACCTATANGTNACNCCNGGTACAAGTTGTACATTAGCTGTAAGCTCTCCATCTAAATAATATCTATTGCCAGAACCAGGATTAGCTACAGTTACTGCAAACTCTACTATTGCTGTATTGTTTTCTAAATTAATTGTTTTGTTTGTAAGAGTTTGTGTGTCATCTAAATCTACTAATGTTGCATCAGACACAGCAGTATTTAATTGTGCAAGTGTTGAAGTTACTGTATTGTTAGCTAAATTTATAGATTTGTTTGTAAGTGTATCTGTAGAACTTTCTGTTACAACTGTAGAATCTATAGCAATACTTATTTCATTACCACTTGCTGTAGTATCTATACCTGTGCCACCTGCAATATCTAATGTTTCAGAATCTAAATCAATAGATATTGGTCCACCACTATCTGCTGTAACATCTAAATCTTCAGCAGTAATCTGTGCATCTACATAAGTTTTAACAGCTTTTGCAGAAGGTAGTGTTGTATCTGTGCCAGCAGTAGATGATAAGTCTGTATCTAATACACCAGACTTTAAGTTATCTACTTCTAAGTTAGATATTGTATTGTTATCTGCATCTATAGTTTTATTTGTTAAAGTTTCTGCAGTACTTGCAGAAGGTATAGCATCTATCCTGTCATTTAAATCTTCTATGTGTTGTTGAAGTGGTGACATACGAACAACAGAACCTGAAGCGTGTGATAAACCTGATGTTGCTGCAGAACCTGTTAAATATCTTTTGTCTATGTTGTCTAATGTAAGTGTTTTAGTACCAGCATTTATAGATGTTACTAATACAACCTCTCTGTTTGTTGCACTATCTGGATTTAAAACTAAATAACAAGGAGCTGTAAGTGTATTAGAAGCTGAATCTACAACAGAGTTTACTGTAATAGTTAAATCTGATGCACCTATTGTGCCTGTTAAAGTTGTCTCAAACGCATTTAATAAGTTAGTTTCTTGTGCTGTCATTCTATCCTAGTTGTCCTACTCCTAATAGTTCTATTCCTAATCCTACTCCAGATGTTGAGGTTTGTACTACTTTACTACCTCTAAATCTTACTAAGCAATAGCTTGTTACAGACCCTCTAGGACTTATTTCCTCTATAGGACTGCTAACATTTTCTATTATACCTCNTAATAATGTATCTGGTCTAAATATCTCTAANTGAACNTTCTTACCTTCNTTGTTACGNANTGCCTGGTAAACNAAATCTCCTTGTCCNTGGACCANTAATGCTTTTCTAAATGGACGTTCTATNTGGTCAGATATATTTATNGGCATATCTACNACTAAGTCATTAACNANCTGGAANCCTCTAATNGCAAANGANAANANCTCTGGTGATTGTGTNACNTCATCTGTATTTATTTCTAATTTACCTGTAATCCATCTACCATCTACAAGTGTCATAACTTCTTCATCACCACCAGTACCAGAAAATATAGATACTTGTTCTGCCCACGTTGCAGCATCTGCATTGTTTATATCTGCAGCAATAGTAGATGTAAATAATTTTACAGAACCAGATGTAACTACATTAGTATTTAGTTTTGCACCTACCCATTGTTTCTTTTCAGATGTAAAAAAATCACCAAGAGAAGTAATTATGTAACCTGTGCTTACGTAGTTAGTAGATTCTCTGTACAATCCACCTCCAGATATAGTAGCAAATAATCTATCAGAAAATACTGCCATAGCTTCTACTATGCCACTTTCTGCAAACTCTATATCTCTAGCTATACCAGCAGTAGGTAAATAATATCTCCATAAATTAGTTTTACTTGCACTATCTACAATGCCTGTATAAATACTATCTCTAGTAGATATGATTTTGTATGGTGCCTGGTTTAATGTAGTTGTTCCATCTCCCCATTGTTTAATTAACTGCGCATTTACTAACACATATAAATTATTAGCATTAGTTATTTCTGCTCTATATAATCTTCCTATCTTGCCACTAGCTGTGTTTTGATATGTACCATAAAATATTAAACCTTGTGCTGCGTCTATTGCATTAGGTATTTCACCTTCTATAAAAGTCTGTCCTTTTAGTGTTAGTGTTGATGATTCATCTGCAAAAGAATATATATAACCATCTGAAGCAGCTGCTAATACTACTGCACCACCATCTGTTAAGTCTGTCCACTCTGTGCCAGTAGGTAATGTTTTCATAGTTGTTGGATTACTGCTATCTGGCACTTCATACAAATCACCAGATGTATCACTAGCAACAATACGACCTTTCATAGACCATATCTTGCTAAATGTCTTGTGACTGTTATGTGTGCTGTATGTATCTTCAGCAGTCCTTACATAAATATTGCCATTAGCAACTAGGTATAGCCTTGTTCCTAAGANAGCCATACCTGTAATATNNTTCCCTGCACTAGGTGCAGTTTCAGTATCTACAGATGGACTAGCATCTAATGGCGAATCAATCCTTTTTAATACATCTCCTACAGCAAAAAATATAGAACCACTTAACTCTTCCATATATAAATTAGTTTCTGTAGAAGAAGATAATTCATCTGTATCATGCAACAAAGATACTTTGTATTCTTGTCCTACTTGTTTTCCGTTAAATACATCTATACCTTTACTATCCCAGAATCTTTGAAAATCAGTTTCACTTGCGTTTCTTCTATGTGCTTTGTCTAATCCAGAACCACCAGAAAAATCTGTCCTGGAATATATCTGACCAAACTCCTGTTGAAAATCCTCTGGAGTTTCTGATGTTTGTATAGCTTGTGCCTGGAGTGGTGCTGTATTTATATTAAGCTGCCGTCCTGGACCAACAGCAAACCTAAGAAATAGGTCGTCTAAGTTAGCTTCAAAACCTTGTGACTCTGGTGCAGATGTGTTGCTTGGTGAAGGTAATACCGACATTATGCACTATAGTTTATGTTCATTATTGATACTGGAGCTGGATATAGCGAACGTAAATTACCTCTTGCTTCATCAATCAACAATGACCTTAGTCTTAGTAGTGCATTCCTTAATCTCTCACCAGAACCTACTGGATAATTTTCTGCTGCTAATTTTTCTGTTATAAACTCTTGTGTTGAAGCATCTACATCTGTAGCACCTACAATATCTGCTACTGCACCTACCATAACTATTTGTTGGTATTCATCTTCTAATAAACATGCAGTTGATAAATCATCTGTTTCTGCTGATGGTCTAACAAATTTTCTTTTAACAACTAAATAAACTGTTTTACCGTTGCTTGTATTGTAAAACTGTACAGCTGTGTTTGTTGTAGATGGTGGAAAATTTTTAAGCAGCTCTATACCAGCAGATGTATATTGTTCACCACTAGCATTCTGTACATAAGAAGATAATACTTCTACAGTGCTAGCTGCTACTTCCTGGTATGTGCTGTTAGATGTAGTTGTAACTGTTGTTACGTTGTATAACGTTGGATATAATCTTACAATATTATCTGCAACTGCATCAAATACTGATTTACGTGGAAACGTTGGGTTTATAAAAATGTTTGCTTTGTCATCGTGACTTGCAGCTGTTGTGCCAGAATAACCTCTAGCAACAGTCAATGTTCTAGTAGAAGTGTTAGCTGCTGTAACTAACATTATCTCCTGGTCAACTTCTACTAAAGCACCATTACCTAATAAGTTCTCTTCTTCAGATGAAAACAATCCAGACTCATAAGTTAAAGAAGTTACTGAATTATTTATAGCTCCATCTAACCTAGAAAAAGCTGATAAGTCATCTGGTTTATTTAAAAAATCTCTGTAGATTCTATCTACTAATGTACTTACTGCTGCCATATATACCTATGTTACTAGAGGGAGAAGTATTTATCTCCCTCTAATAAATATACTATCTAATTCCTAATTAGGAAGTAGCTAGGTTTGTAATTTTGCCGTGGAATTGCTCTGGACCATATTCTAATCCGACCTCTCCATAGATTTGGAACTTATAAGCTGAACCAGTTTGTGCAAGTGGTTCTGCGAAGAAGTGTCCTTTTCCTGGAATGTCTAAGAATACTGGCTTACAGAATGCAAGGTCAGCAATAACAATGTCATCTGCTGGCACGTGTCTGTCATAGACTATACCAATCTCACCAAAGTCAGTTTCAATAGTGGTGATATTTACTCCACCAATATTTCTATCTCTTGGTGCAAGTGACAATGCACTTGAATAGATAGATGATAGTTTTTGCTTTTGGAATGCGTTAGCAAACATTACTGGTTGCTCAAAAGGCGCACCAGAATCTGCCATAGCTTTTAGAACTTGGTCCACATCTGACTGTGTTAAAGCTCCTCCGCCAGCTGCTCTCTCGTTAGTTGAGATAGCTGCTAACATACCCCTTGTTTTTCTTGCTGTTGTTATGTTTGTATCTGCAACGTAAGCACCTTGCAAGAAAGAGAACTCAATGTCTCTAGCTGCTCTTTTCATAGCCATATCCAATTGGAAAGCTAATTCATCTTGTACTGGTTGGTTACCTAAGATGGATTCTCCACTAAGGTTACCTGTTGCTGCTTGTTTTGTATATGATACGTGAACACCATATTGCATGATTTGAGTAACGTTTGTTACTTCGCTTCTGCTTCTCTCTGCGAAAGTTGCGTCTGCACCTTCAACTACTACTGTTTGAGCAGCTGCTGCATTGTCAACTGTTTGCCAGGTGAATTGTTTAGAGGTAACTGATTTACCTCCTGTCATTCCACCAATAGCGGAGAGGAACGGTGTATCATTTGGAGTTATATTAAATAACTCACCCACGTAATTGGGGAGGTCATACGAGTCTCCCAATCCGCTTACTGCACCCATTTAAATCTCCTTTACTATTCTTTTCGGGTTAAATTTCTTAATTTATCTGCTTTGAGATTAGCGGCAGTTTGCCAATCACCATCTGTTTGCGCTTGTGCAATCTGGTCATCTAGCGAAACTGGCTCTACTGGTACTGATGCTTCAATCACAGTATCTAAATTGTCTTGACTAGAAACAACTCTTTGTCGTTGCAATTCATCTTGTGTGGGTTCAGCTGGAGCATCTCCCCAACCATATTGAGATGCAAATTCTTTTATTGCATCTGCTTGTAACTCACCTTTATACAAGTCTTTTAATGCTTTACCTGGACCAGTCTCTGGGTCAAAACCTGCATCTTTGATAGCGTTTGCCATCTGTACAGATTTATATTCCTTCTCTACTGATTCAAGTTCTTTAATGCGGTCTCGCATTTGCTTGATAGCATTATTATCTTCTTGTACTTCTTCTACTGTATTTTCTACTTCGTTTTCCATTTTATCTCCTACTCCAAGTGTTGGTATTAACTACATCATCCTTGGGTTAATGATGCGATACGCGACAAATAATAATTAAACAACAATGAGAATTGCCAGCCACTTCAGACTGTTGAGATACTAGACGAATTGTAATACGCAGCTTACACGTCAGCTATAAGCTGGAAGGTGCAGCATCCATTTATACTCGGAGACAGCCGCAATCCGATACTCTAATTATATACTACATAAACAAAATAGTGGGTTTTTACACCCACTATTTTTTCGTACACGAAAGGAAGGTTATACTTATCTATTGCTAGAGAAGAATCCTTTAATAAATTATATCACAAAAAAAAACATGTAACCTTTTTTTTTCTATGTAGTCTAATTAATGTAAGCGAAAGAAAGGAAAACACATGTACGGTGCTTTTGAAACACAAGAAGAGTACGATGCTTTTGTTAAAGATGGTGACTGGTTTATAGATACTCAATCACCAGATTATTGGAAACAACTAATAGATAATGCGAAGGGAGATAAGTAATGAGTAAAGAAATACCAAGAGAGGAACTAGAAAGAAATCAATTACTACAGAATGCACAAAGTGGTGATTGCTTTATCTACGGAGATAGATTAGATACTATTTGGTGGAAAGAAATTAATCACGAGAAACTATCTTCGGGAGAAGTTGGTAGTGGTTATCTAATTGATTTTGTAGATGGTACTCAACTTAAATTATCTACTTTACAGTTATTTAGTATTTTAAATGATAGCGGTTTAGATGGATTACAACCAAGTAGATGGACACTTATGGAACGAAATAAAGATACTTGGAAAGGAACAGTGAGAGAACAAGCAGTTTATCACGATTTAAATAATCAAAAAATATTTGCTGCTACTGAAGAAGAATAACTTAAAGCAAAGCCCTAACTGTTTTTGTGTTTTTCAGTTGGGGTTTTTGCTATTGTTCTTGAAGTCCAGTAACTCTACCACCTCTTCTAGCTGCACCAACTTGTGGTGTAAACATAGAAGTTTCTTCTGCTTCTAATCTTCTTATATCTTCTAGCACGTCTGCGTCCTGGAATACAACAGCTTGTGTAAATTGTTCTAATGATAATTCTTCTGCGTCTGGTTCTACTCTTTGTTGTATCTCTCTAAGTCTAGGTAAATCTTTTTGTGCTGCACTATAAAGTTGTCTAGCTTGTTGCTGCGTTAAACCAGCTTGTCTTAATCCTTCAGCTTCTGTTCTTGTTATAGCAAAGCCAGCTCTTGCAGCTTCACCACCAATTTGTGCTGCAGTGATTCTACCAGAGATAATCTCTTCACCTATTGATGGGTCCAATGCTCCCATGAATATAGCTTCTGGAGTTAAATCAACATTGTAATTAGTAGAGAAAAAGTTTTGTACTCCTTGTATGTTATCTACTATACCTTCGTATGCTGCGCTTACTCTTTGTTGGAACTCTCTTGCAGATACTTCACCTTCAAGTAAACCTACAAATCTATCAGCAAGCAATACTCTTGATGTTTGTTCTGGTATGCCATACTCCTGGAGTGTACCAATATAAGATTGTTCTAATGCTTTGTATGTAGTTTCATTGTATCTAACTTGACCAGTTGCTGGATTATAGTTACCTGGAAACTCTGTTTTGTATTCATCTGTCTGTCTAACTTCTTGTATAGCAGTAACTGGATTACCAGATTTAGCCCATTCATTTGCAAACAAGTTAAGTAACGTTGCAGATAAGTTTGGATATAATGCTTGTGCTTCTTCTAAGTATGTTGCCATTATTGATTAACTCCTAAGTTAGTTTCTACAGAACCTGCAGCTCCACCTAATGCTTGCTGCAGCGCTTGTGTTGCTTCTACTGTAACTTGTCCTATGTTTTGTTCTAATCCTTTAGTTCTAAGTAATTCTTGACCAGCTTCATAATCATTAGTGGCTACCATATCTTGCCACCATCCTTGTGTTTCGTCAGCTTCTTGACCCCATGTTTGTCTAGTTAATCCTCTCCATGGAGATACAATATCATCGTATGTTAATTCTGTATTTGTATATTTAGGAAACAAAGCTAATCTACTTGTCTTTAAACTCTCTACTAATGCTTGTTCATAGTCTGGATTGTTTCGTAACCTACCAGCTTTTTCTGCAGCTTCTGCATCTGTTAACTTACCAAACACTGGTCCCAACCATTGTGTATATAAACCTTTAATTCTATCTTCTTGTTCTGCACTTCTGTTTAATCCACCAAGTCCAGCAGTGTTAATGTATTGTGTAAAATCTGCATCTCTTACACCACTTCTAAATGGGTCAGCAAACAAAGCTAACTGTTCTGTTGTGTATGCTTCGGACCAAGAACCAGTTACCCACTTGTTAGCTATCCATTGTGACAAAGCATCTGGTGCTGCTAACTCTTGATTAGTTTCTGTATCATATCCACCAGATACACCAGCAGCTCTAAGTGCAGATGCTACTTGTATCTTGTAGTCATTAGCTTTTTGTTCTGCTGTAATAGGGTCTTTGTAATATTCACGCAGCCATGCACGTTCAGATTCTGTATGTGTATCGTACCAGTTAGTACCAAACCATTCAGCTTCTGTAACTTCTCTTCCTTCTAATGCAGCTTCAGCTAACAATGCTATTGAATCTGGGTCTAATATCCATGGTTTAATTGTTGCTTCAGTAGCTATTGTCTCTGCAAAAGATGTAAACGGATGTGGTGCTTGACCTGTTGCTGGGTCATTACCTGGTAAGTCTGCACTGTTACCTGCAATTACTCCCATTAAATCTAAGTCATCATTACTAAACTTTGCGTTAATATAATATTCTTGTCCTGGAGTTACAAAACCAGCTTTAACTGGGTCATTGTATCGTACTTCATAAAACATAAATATTGTGCTGCCTTCGTATAATTCACCTGCACCAGGAACTGCATAACGTAAATACAGTTGTCCTTCTACATCTACTAAGTCTGCACCTTCTGGTATATTGTTAAATACATTTTTATTAGGNTTAATAACTTGCTCACCTGGAGGTTGCGCACTACCTGGAGGTGGTTCACCTGGAGGTGGTTCACCTGGAGGTGGCTCACTTGGAGGTGGCGCACTACCTGGTAATGGTTGAGATACTGGGTCAGTTGGTGTCCCTGGAACAAACCCCATTTCTTCTACAGTTGTTTGTGGTTGGTCAAAAGATGCTGGTACTCCAGCTGCAACTGCTAACTTAGCTTCTGCTATAACATCTTGTGGGTCTCTTCCAGGAGCAAAGTCAAAAGTAACTCCAGTATATACTGGGTCTTTTGCACCTTTAGAATCTTTAATAACTACTTCTATTGGTTTATTAGGAGCAAANTCAAAGGTTATATCATTAGGTCCAGCAAATTGTTCTACTACTTTTTCTACATTNTTTACTTCTNCNGTGTTTCTTTCCATCTCACGAAACTTAGCAACTGCATCGTCTGTGTCTATTGGGTCTGGTAAACCAAGTAAATTATCTGCCATGTTCATAGCAGCGCTTATTTCATCTTGATTAAACTGTGTAGCTTTAGCATTAGCATTAGGACCAAAGATAGGATATATCTTTACTTTGCCTAATTCTGCAACTGGCTTCCTATCAGAAGAACCTTTTAATTGTTTATTAATATCACTTTGGCTAATAACATCTTTAACAGAACCAGTCTTTTCTCCAGATTCTAGTTTCTTTGCTATGTAGTAGAGTGCTAAATCACCTACGTATTTGTCACCTTGATATGCCATTTACTTCTTTCCTTAATTTATTGTACTTCATTTAATCCTTATTGTCTGAACTTATACCACCTATTCCCTTAAATAAAGTCTCATAAAAAGGTTTTGTTAACTTATATGTAATAGAATACTTATCGTCTATCTTGCCAAAGTTATCAAAAAAATCTACGTCTTTATCTATAGCTTTAGTGGCAGCATTAGTTACATCTGCAGCAAAGACCATAGTNTCATAAAATGCTAAAGCTGCTGCAGCTGGACCAGTAAGACTTGCAGCACCGTACTTAGTGCCAAGTTTAGCTAATCCTTTTTCTATAACTTCTTGTCCTATATCTAGTTTACTTAGGTTATTAAATACCTTTGTAGCAAACTTAGGTTTAGTTTTTACTACATTGTCTGCAGCTTTAACTGCTTCTGGTGTATGTGTCTTAGCAAAAGTCTCACGTACTTGCTGCACTATAGGTTTCTTTATCTCTGTTTTTATTTCTGGTTCATCTATAGTTAATCTAAAGTTTGAATCGTCCAGGGGTTTATCAACAACAGCATCTACAAACTTTGCAACATTTTCATCTGTTGTTCCAGGTGCTTTCCATATTTCTAGTTTTTCATCAGTGTTAATTAAACTTCTTACTGACAGAGGAACTAAACCTTTTTGATTTTTACTATACACAAGTAACTCAACACCTACGTCATTTGCTATTTCTGCTATATTTACAATAGGTGTCATGTGGTATCTACCTACTTTATTAAAAGATATGTCTGGTGCTTTAAGTAATACAGAATCGTCTAAAAATTTACCTAAAACTTCTGCATCTAAATTGCTTATACCCTTGCTTTTATAACCTTGTTCTAAATTTTTATTTAAATATTTACTAACTGGTATATCTGCTGTGTAATCATATTGTTGTGGTAAAAATAATTGTCTATTCATTCCTCCAGGTAATACTGTGCTTAGTGTTCTCATATAATCTCCAGCAGCAAATATTGCACGCTCTTCTTTATCTATAATTGTTGGATTTATTCTCCAATAAAAATCTGCATCTCTAGNTAAATAAGAGTCATATCTAGTATTAATAAATTCTTTTAAATTGTCTTGCATTAATTCTAAAGTATTTATGTTNACAGTTTTATTTCTAGTTACTGGTACATTTTCTAAATCTTCAAGATTTCTAAATCCTGGTTTTACTTCTTGTGTAAGTTTGTCTATTGTTTGTAATTGTTCTTTAGATAAATTAGTTAAAACATTTAATACATCTGTATATAAAGCAGTTTCTATTACAACACCTCTTGTAATTGTTCCTACTTTTGCCCATGTCATGTGTCCTATAATTGTTCTACCTATATCAAACACTTCTTTTTGTGCATCTACTATATTAGAAAACTTACCTTGACTTAATTGTTTAGCAATATCTAATGGGGTTGCATTAGGTTGGTTAGATAATTTTTTTAATTTATTTATTGCTTGGTCTATAGGATGACTAATAGCATCATTTGCTGATTCAAACAAACTTAATCCATGTGCATCTACACCAGATGCACTTACTTTTAT
>FUFK010016602.1_pt1 | contig 14434 bp, 21 predicted proteins | sample 1021851 | NCBI WGS metagenome assembly FUFK01 (sample SAMEA51879418, study PRJEB19060) | metagenome | reverse complement strand
ATGATTCAATTAAAAAAATTATAGTGAATTTGAAGATGATTATTTAGAATTAGGATATACGAGAGAGGAAGCAGAAGAAGCTGCACAAGAACAAGTAAATATCCAAAAGTCTTTTGCGGAAAGTTATATTACTGATTATTTAAAACCAAGATTTGATGAGTCTAGATCAATGAATGAGTTCGTTGAATATTTAGATGTCAGACAAGAAGAACAAAACCCTTTCCAGACACAAAGTTTACTCAATGCTGTTAATGAGGTTGGGCAGTTACAGGCAGATGCTTATTTAGATCAGATTAGAGAGAATGCAGTTGATAAAAAATTCAATAGTGATTTTTATTTTGATCCAGTTGGAGCTGGTATGGCACAAGGTTTACAGGCTCAATATGATAATCAAAAGAAAATAGTAGAAGAAGATTGGGATAAAGCACGTAATAATCCTAATCAGGTAGCAGATCCTCTTAATCCAGGACAGGGAACATGGGCAGAATTAGCATATAGATATGGAGCTGATGTTAATAATAAACAAGAATTTGCTAAATTACATTATCAAGTAAAAGGTAAAAATCCTAATTACAAGTTCGATCCAGCAGAAGATGTTATAAATGCTGGTAAAGTTAAGGATCATATTTACAGAAATATTCTTCCCAAGTTAGTAGAAGAAGCTGGAAATCAACCAACTATATTTGGTCAGTTTGTAAGACCTGAAGAGTTTGCAGAAGACATGATCGAAGGTTTAGATCCAAATCAACCTGAGGAATGGAATGCTGCTTTAGAACAAGTTGGATTAGCTGACTTTCAGGGTACAACAAATGACTTAAAGAATTATATAGCTGAGACTTTCAGGACAGGTAGTGCCGCTGATATACGAGCACAACTAAAATATCTCAATGAAAAACGTGAGAAACCTACACAACAGTTACTTGGAGTTGAGTACATACAAAGAGAAGAAGATTATAAAACAGATGCTGCATTGAAAGGAGAGACTCAATTATTTAAAGTGTTTCAGGATGCCGGATATGACGGTAGTGAGGATGATTTTTATGAGAACGTATTCCCAGATTTAGATCGTGGTACTCAAACCCTGTTAAGTCAAGTTGGAGAGACAGGCACTGTTAGTATAGAAGGTCTAGGATCTGATTATAAGAGTAATCCTTTTGCAGCATTTGGTGCTATTAGTTCATTAACAGGTGATGAAGGAGGTATATTTGGAACACAGAAAAAAGAGAAAGAACCAGAAAAAGAGAGAGAAAGTAGCTATTTTACGTTTGACGTGGATTATGATGATGAAGAGGAGGATTACAAATCTAAAAAAGGAAGTGAGATTCTAAGTCAATTTACAAAGGGTTTCTCTAGTTTTATCTAAGTAAATATGTCAAGTAAACGTAAAAAAGCAGCAACAGTCGCAAAACTTGCGAAGGATAAGATGGCGTGTAATAAACCAAAGAGAACCCCCAAACATCCTACTAAATCACATGTAGTGAAAGCATGTAAAGACGGTAAAGAAAAAATTATAAGATTTGGACAACAAGGTGTAAAAGGAGCAGGTAAAAATCCTAAAACAGCAAAAGATAAAGCACGTAAAAAATCTTATTACGCCAGACATAATGCACAAGATGCAAACCCCGATAAATTCTCTGCTAGATATTGGTCTCATAAGGTGAAATGGTAATAAAATTAGGTATGATTAATAGTAGATAGTTATTACTTTGTATGGCAGATTTCACTAAAGCCATTAACATTATTTGTAAACATGAAGGGTATAAAGAAAAAGCCTACCCAGACCCAGTCACTGGAAGGCATCCTTACACTTTTGGTTATGGAACTCAGTTCTATCCAGATGGTTCTCCAGTAAAGTCAGGACACTGTGTAACCAAACAGAAAGCTTTAGAGTATTTATTGTGTGAAATACATTTAATTGAAGAAGAGTTAGATAAATTGAATTTACGTATAGACCAATCAATGAAGAATGCTTTGATATCTTTCATTCATTCGATAGGGTGGAAATCTTTTCTATACAGCACCATCATTGATCATCTTGAAGGACAACGTTATCACTCTGCAGCCGAAGAGATGAATAGATGGATATATGATGCGAATCATAAAGCTTTAGGACATTTGTTAGAGAGAAGAAAAGAAGAAACAAATTTATTTGTAGAGGAAATAGATATTACTGAGGTTCCTTTCCCTGGTGTCTTACTAATAGCAGCAAATAGTTATCAAGCTTTTCCTTGTCAGATAGAAGCTTTACTAAAACTAGAGAAGAAAGTTAATCCTTATATCCTTGCAGAATTTATGAATGATTATGGAAATCATTCCAAAGAATTATCTGATGAAGTCAAATTAGACACATATTTTGAAAGTACCTATGGTGATTTCGATAGATAGTCGTAGAATAAAAGTAGAAAATAGTAACAACTAATGGAAAATTCAGTTGAACCTAAAGCATTCCAACTGCCGTTAGAGCATCAGTTTTCTATGAAGAAAGCTGAGATGAGAGCAAAAGACATGACATGGGATCAACTTTATGTTGCGTTGTTATCTTTGTTTCATCAGCGTTTAATGGAAATATATGCACTCAAATCTATGATGGCAGAAGAGAATGTAGACATTGACTTTGATGTTCCTACGGATGTCGAATTACTTGATCTGGCTACTAAAGCTCAAGAAGCTATGAATGAAGAGTTGGATGAAGATGATGATGAGCCTTTAGCTCTCTAAGTCAATAAGTTTATTTAAATACCATTTAGCTTTTTTGAGGGATTCTTTGCCTCCCTTTTTTCGTTCACGCCATAAATATTTAACCACATTACCTTTTAGATAACCTCGAAACTCTTCTGGAGTCATCTGGGCTTCTATTGCATCTATACATTCTACAGAGCCAGCTGCGTAGTGTACTGGTTTTTCCACTGGATCAAAGAAGTGTAAATTATGGTCTACTGTTGTAGCAGTAGGCATCGGGCAGAAGCCATCAGTACATTCTTCCATTTTCTTATTTACTTCTTCGTTTTTGAATTCGGAGAGTCTAATACCATTAAGAGGGTTTTCGGCTTCACTGAAGCCCCTTGCTTCACTCCATCCTCCATCGAGGGAATATATCCCGTCAGACCTGGTCTCTGTCCCAGATTCATTCTGTTCATTCCGTCTTCGCATGCTGCTAATCCTCTGTTATACATATCATACAAAGGAACGTCATTTTTTTCATTATCTATTGGAGCACCAAAATCTTCTACAGACAAAACTCTACATTTCATTTCATCTTTAACAAAGTCTCCTAAAAAATTAGTAGCACCGAGCATTGTTTTATAATGGATGATTTCTTTCTCCTACAATATTATCATGGCAAGATTCTACGATACTACATACGACCCCACGAAGGACTCAGGAACGTCTGGAGCTGAGATATCTGATATAAACCCTGAACAGGCTTACGACGTTGATCTACGTCGCTTAGAGATGGATAAGAGAGGAGATGTAGAGTCTAGTAATGAACAACAGAATCGTGTACGTAAATTTTTTAAAGCTTCTCGTGCAGCTGGTAAGTATAGACAACAAAGTGGATTCTCCGAACCTAGCATAGGAGGTAGAACACCAGTAGGAAAAGCAGACTTGGGTGGAGTTGAACTACCAAGCCTTAGAGGGCGTAACTTTGGAGGACCGGGAGCTGGATCTACTGAATATGCCAGTAAACCAAAGCCTCAGTTTGGTAAGGCTTTCTATCTATAATTAGACTTTAGCAATTTCTTTTTTTATCTTTTTACTACTTTTTCTTTGAGGATAGTCGATATCACAGGGATTTCCTCTATAAAATTGTAACTGTGTAATTCCTTCATTTGCATAAATTCTATTAAACAAGGAAGTACAATTTGTTATTTGTAATGTTAAATAACCCTCCCATCCACTTTCAGCCGGTGTGATATTACATAATATTCCTGATCTTGCATAACTAGATTTACCGACAGCAACGACAGTGATATCTTTCGGTAATTTTATCTTTTCTTCTGCCCTACATAAGCAATATCCAAAAGGTGGTAATAAGAAGTATTTACCTCTTTCATCTTCATTTAGTGTGGTAGATTTCAATATCTCGAAATCAAAATCTTTGGGGTCACACATACCTGTTTGTGTACCTCCAAACAGTGAACATTTCTCTTCAGATAGTCTTATATCATAACCATAAGAACTTAACCCATAACTCAGAGTTTTCTTACCATTTACTTCCTTAACTTCCTTTGCTACAAAGGGTTCTATCATGTTTTCTTTTTCAACAAGATGCTTAATTTCCCAGTCAGATAAGATACTCATGGTGCTTCTTTTGTGTTCTTCGAGTATATCTAATCTAACAAAGGAGTCTACCTTTTTCATCATAAATATCTATAAACTTTTCTATCATTTTTGTAGAGTTTTGTATCGGAGGTAGATATACCAATAAAGACGTACAAGTTTTATGTGTACCGATACCTTTACTTGTATTTTTTATTAACGAAGGTGCGGTCTTTAATATACAAATAGGGAAGTCAAATATCTTCTGTTCGTATCTAATCATGTCAGGACAATTTGTAAAATAGAGTCCTTGTTCTATTTCTTTAGCTAACCACGATTTATATAATTTACGAAACCATACAGCATGTGATGAAGTTAAAGAAGGAGAGGAAGCACGAGTCATCTTCCATTTTTCATTTTTTTTATCCCAGAAGTATGCACCACTTGGAGGGAACAAATAAACACTGCCATACCATTGCTGACAATTCAGTCCGTCATCATTGGGAGTAAAGAAGTTTTTAGCTTCTACATAATCATTAGCTACACGAGAACTTGCAACGTCTAGATCTATACCTTCTAATAAAGCATGTGCAGCAGATACTAAATCATAATTAGTAATTAATTCTAAATCTTCATTATGTTTTTTAACATCATGTATAGCCATTAGTTAAGAGAACAGGGAGAAGCATCTACTGTTTCCATGTTTTCATAATCTATTTCTAGGTATCTGATTCCAGCTTTATCTAAAACCATATATCCAGCCATCTTTTTAGGATCAATCTTTTCTGCTCTATTTAAAATTCTTTTTAGACTCTCACTTAAATCATCATTGTTGATTGATTCACATAAACGTATATCATCTCTTAGATCCTCCAGAGTACACCACGAGTCTGTTTGTTGTGTAGCATTCAATCTCATAACTCCCGGTCCTTTAAGATCCCAGAATTTTAAATACTGTTCTCCCTGATCAGCAAGAATAAATTTAATAGTTGTATCTAAGAATGCTGCCTTTTGTGGATCCATGTCTTCTCCTATGACGGAGGCAATTAATCGTTCTCTTCTGTTCATTTTTTTAATAGTCCCTGTCTAGATAAAGATTCAAGTAATTTAGGCATTGGTTGATAAAGCACAACCATTTTTCCTAAAATACCACGCTTTTTTACTAGTTTGCCATCATTATCTCTTACTTTATTAAACTCTCCTGACCTAATTAAATATTCAGCTACACAGCGTAATCGTCTTTTTAAAGGTAATTCAGCTTTTGGAAATTTACCACATATAGTATCTGCATTCATGTCTTGGAAAGCAATACGTAATCTATTCGCTAATGTCATATTAGAGTTCGCATCTTCTTGCTCATAATTTAATACATTTTCTAAATATCTTCTTAAACAACCATCATCAAAAGAACCCTCTGGAGGGATAAATATTTCTACTTGAGAGCTTAGTGATTCTGATAGTGTTTGTTTATAATTTTTTATAGTAACTTTTGATATATCGATGTTAATAAATCTATGTGCAATCATGTTAACTTTCCAGTACTAGTTGTTACGTACATAGGTGATGCTTTCTTCCTGTAATCTTGCGATGTAAACTTCTTATTCTTTGCGAATGATTGCACCAATTTATTCCAAGGTATCCTAATTAATGCCTTTCTGCCCGGATCAGGAGATGCGTTGACGTAGTGTATACCTTCGACCCATCCTTTATCAGGATGTTTTCTACCTAAAGCCATCCAATTACGAAGAGTCTGATCTGAAACTCCCAGTCTACGAGAGCATTCTTCCGTGCTTATATATTCATCAGCGAATGCCTGAGGATTTAGAGCGTCTGTAATTCCTTTTTCATAACGACTATGCCACATTGAAGATAAAATATTTTTTATCCCTTTTAATTCCCACGCTATATCTTCTAAACCTTTGCGTAATCCTGTATTCATAGTTTCATTACTCTTGATTAAATGCTAATGTAAAAGTAAACAATTTTGCATCAATGGAAGAGCAGGTACCACCAAGTCAACAACCCGGAGTTCCACAAATAACTCCAGAACAATTAGCTCTAATGAAGGCTCGTGCTAGAGAGCTAGCTATACAACAAACTTTAGCACAAAATGTAACAAATAGCCCCTCTAATCAGCAGGTAGTTTATGTTAGAAGAAACCTAACGATTGCAGAGATAGTTTTACTATTAGTAGTTTCTTGTTTATTAGTAACTGGGGTGCAATTTGGATGGAAACTTGCAACAGATTTCCTACCTAGAGTAGAAATTAAGGTTAATTAATCGTCAGAATACTAGATCTATAATTAGTTAATAAAGTGTTAACTAGAATTAGGTCGTGGCAAACCGTAGAATTAGTGAATTACAAGAACAGGCGGGTCTCCAATTAGCAGAAGATGATTTATTAACGGTTGTTAATGTATCAGAACCTGATCCTGGATTAAAGAATAAAAAGTTAACAATATCAGGTACAAAAGCATATTTAAATGTTCATTATTTACCTCGAACAGGTGGTACTGTCAGTGGCAATGTAATAGTTGAAGATGATTTTACAGTATCAGGTTTAACTACCTCTTCAGGATTAGTTGTAAGTAACTTAGCGACTATAAGTGGAATATTAGTTCAGAATGACGTAACAGCTTCTGGAACTATTAGCGGTACCAATATAACTGGTGGAGCTATTGAGGGTTCTACTATCAAGGCAGTAACGTTCACCGGTACAACCATCAACTCTGTTACTGGTAAATTTAGTACCCTTCTCAGTGGTGTAACAGTCACCGGTACCTCTGCTTTATTCACCAATGTAACTGCTACTGAGATTACAGGTACTACAGTCACTGGTACTACAGCTAATTTCACTACAGTAAATGCAGTAAATCTCAATGTTACCGACGATTTAGAGGTAACTGATGACTTAGGAGTAGGTGGGGATCTAACGGTTACTGGAACTGTAGAAGGTAAAGGAACTGTATCAGGAGCAATAATAACTGGTGGGACTAAGATCTTATCTCCTCTGATAACAGGTGCTACTGTTGTTGGTACCACTACAGTTTCAGGTACGACTGTTACTGGTACACATGCTTTATTTACGAATGTAACCGCTACTCAGATTACAGGTACGACAGTTACAGGTACTTCGGCTCTGTTCACTAATGCAACAGCGACTAATATTACTGGCACTACGATTACAGGTACAAATGTAAAATCTACAAATGTCACAGGTGTAAATATAATAGGAACCACTTTAGTTAGTGGAGCTACTATCTCTGGTGATACAGGAGAATTTACCAATGTTACTGCTCAAGATTTCACAGTACAAGACGATTTTATAGTTGCAGATGACGTAACTATAGGTGGAGATGCGACTGTAACAGGGACTATCGAGGGTAAGGGAACTATATCAGGAGCAATAATAACAGGTGGAACCAAAATACTATCACCTTTAATAACAGGTGCTACTGTCGTTGGTACTACTACAGTTTCAGGTGCGACAGTAACAGGTACGTCTGCTTTATTTACTCATGCAACTGCAACTAATATCACAGGTACCACAGTCACAGGCACTACGGCTAATTTCACTACAGGTAATTTTGTTAATTCAAATGTTTCCAATAATTTAGATGTAACTGCTGCCACTACTATCGGAGGAAACCTAACAGTAACTGGTAATGCTTCGATATTAGGTAATGCAGATATAGGTAATGCAGATACAGATACAGTCACATTCACTGCTCTTGTAGATTCAGCTATCCTTCCTGACGCAACTGCTAATAGTCGTGATTTAGGTAGTACTGCTAAGACCTGGAGAGCAGTTTATGCAACTACAGTTGTAGCTACTACAGGTACTATTACTGAAATTAATGCAACAGCTATTACAGGTACAACAGTTACCGGTACTACAGCCAATTTCACCACAGTTAATGCGGTAAATCTTAATGTTTCTGATGATATAGCCATAACTGATGACCTAGCTGTTGGTGGTGATTTAACAGTTACAGGAACTATTGAAGGTAAAGGAGCAACTATATCTGGCATAACAGTCACAGGTACTCATGCTTTATTTACTAATGCAACAGCGACTAATATCACTGGAACTACGGTAGTAGCCACCACAGGTAATATAACCAACATAAACGCAACAGCCATTACTGGAACAACAGTTACCGGTACTCATGCTTTATTTACTAACGCAACGGCGACAAACATTACAGGTACCACAATTACAGGTGGAACTATCAAGATGAGTGGAGATACGGTTGCCACTCAGACCTTTGCTGAAGACAGTTCAATTGTCTTCGCAATTGCTCTAGGTTAACCCCTCATAAAATAGAAGAAATATTGATTAGGTTTTATAGATAAATGGCTCGTTTCATTTCAGTTTGTAGAGCGGATATTACTAATAATTCCACAGTTGGTTCACAACAACCAATAATCTCTGGTACTTCAAATGCGAGTGGAATCCCTGCATCTACTTATGGAGTCATATTAAGTATCTTAGCTTCCAATAAAAACGTTAACTCACAGAACGTAACTGTGACTCTATTTAAAGGAGGAGTTGCTGGCACAGCTGCTCGTTTAATTACTTCTGGAGAAGTACCAGCTAAGTCTTCTTTGGAGTTCATGACTGGGAACAAATTGATAGTTGAGCCTAGTGATGTTATCAAAGCTTATGCCAGTGCAGGTAGTTCGATAGATATCACTGTTTCGTACATGTTAAATCCTCAAGATACCAGTATCTAACCATGCCTTATATCGGAAATATAGTACAAGACTTTAGCGTTAACACCGCTATGCTCAACAGCGATAGTGTGACGAGCATTAAGATCGACGATGGAACTATTGTAAATGCCGATATAAATGACAGTGCAGCAATAGCTGGTACAAAAATTTCACCTGACTTTGGAAGTCAAGCAATAGCTACAACTGGATCTGCAACTATTGGGACAGATTTAATTCACGCTGGAGATACAGATACAAAACTAAGTTTCGGTACCGATACGATTTCAGTGGCAACAAATGGTGTCACAAGAATGACATTTACTGGTAATTTTATTGATTTACCTGATGCTGGAACTCTTAGATTAGGGAATAGTAATGATTTTAAAATTTCTCATGGATCAGGTGGAGCATCAAATATTGAACATTCCAATACTTCACAACCGTTAAAGATTTCCGCTACTGGTGCTGGTAATATTGCACTTCTTACAAATTCTAATGAGAGAATGCGTATAGATTCGTCTGGGAACGTTTTAGTAGGTCTATCATCTACTTTATCAAGTAATAATGCAAAACTTCAAGTTGCACATACTGATGGAAACGCAGATATTATCGTTCACAGGGCTGGTAATAATGCAAATCCTCCTAGTCTTAATTTTCAAAAAACTAGAAATGCAAGCATAGGAAACTATGGAACTATTGTTCAAGATGATGATGAATTAGGTTCTATACGTTGGGGTGGTGCAGATGGTTCAAATATTGGATTTGCTGCAAGAATAGTAGGTGCTGTTGATGGTACTCCAGGTGCAAATGATATGCCTGGTCGAATACAATTTCATACCTCTGCGGATGGTGGTGAAGATCTTACAGAACGTATGCGTATCACGTCTACGGGTTTAGTAGGTATTGGTGAAACAAATCCAGCTGGAAGTTTACACATTAATGCAGCTTCTGGAGTAGATGGTCCTGTTTTTGAAAGTGGTGGAACAAATAATACAAGCCATGCTCTAATAGTGAGAGACAGTGGTGCTAATCAGCTTTTAAGAGTCGAGAATAATGGAAGGGTGCTGTTAGGAACAAGCACTTCTAATACTTCCGACAGATTTACTATTGTAGATCCCGGTAATGCGTTCATGTCTATCAGGTCTGATGCAGCAGCAGATAATACAATTCAATCCTTAGATTTTGCAGTGGGTACTGCTGTTAGATCAAGTACGAATCTAACGGCTGTAATTAAAGCAAGCATACATAGCCAATCAGGTGGAACGCTAAAATCTGATTTAATGTTTTCCACTAATGCTGGGAACAGTATAACTGAACATATGCGTATAGATTCAGTTGGAAGAGTACAGATAGGTTCAACAAATAACTCTTCAACAGGTACAAAATTTGTTGTAGGTAGTGGTAATAATATGGCTGCTACGGCTCTTATCAATACGCAAGATACAGATATAAAAGCTCTTCAATTAAGTAATTGGGATGGAAATGCCACTACACATAAAGTGATGATTGGTTTTGATAATAGTGGACATGGAGGATTTGATATTGGGATGCCAGCACAATCTGCTGATTTTGCATTTCAAGCTTCCGGTGGTGAACGTATGCGTATTACTGGAGCTGGAAATGTAGGTATAGGTACAACAAGTCCAGATGATTTGCTCGAAGTATCGAGCACAACAGCAGATAAAAGATTATTGTTGACTAAGGCAAATAGTGGAACGGCACATCAATCTGGTATGACGATGCACTTCCAGAATTACGGACCATCAGGTACAGCTCGTAATGATGGCACACTTATTGGTAGAATCCGTTTTTCTGCTAGTCAACCGACAAGTGGAGGTCTTCAAGATGCTGGTGCTATTGAATGTCGGGCAGATACTCAGCAAACAGGCAACAGCACACGAAGTCGTCTTTCATTCTTAACAGTTGATTCGCAGACTGCAACGGAGCGTATGCGAATTGATAAAGATGGAAGAGTAATAATTGGTTACACGGAGGATCTTTCTGGTGGTGATACATCTGCATTATTACAAGTTACACACGCTGGTGGGGGGACATTCCGTTTAGTTAGAGATGATACATCTATTGCTTCAAATGATAATTTAGGGCGAATACATTTCTCAGGAAGAGATGGAGGTGCAAACGTAAATTGTGCTGAAATAATTGGAAAAGCTATTGGTACTCACACAACCACTAGCAGACCTACTGCAATGCTATTTAATACCACACCTTCAGGTTCTGCTACTCCACAAGAACGTATGCGGATTCAAGAAGAAGGAGGAATATCATTTAACGGAGACAGTGCACAAGCCAACGCACTTGACGATTATGAAGAAGGCACATGGACACCTAACCCAACTGAATCTGGTAATAATGTAGCAACAAGCCATGCAACAGGTAGATATGTCAAAATTGGTGCAATGGTCTATGCTTTTTGGAGAATAGATGTATCAACAACTTCAGCAGGTGGACACATGATTTTAACTGGTTTACCTTTTACCAATTCATCTACTGTACCTGCTACTGGTGGTACTGCAATGGATTATCAAACTTACCATGTTGAAAATGGTCCTATTTTACATGTGCCTAATAGCCAATCTAATATCCAATTTTATAAAAATTCGGGACAAAATTTTAACGCTAATAATGCGTCTGGTAAAAGTTTTAGGGGTTGCACAATTTTTTCAACTGCGTAGACCGAGTTATATCTGTAAATTTACTAATTTTAGAATAAACAGTGTCTAAACCTGTTTTAATCGGAGATTAATCCTAATGGCACTTACAGAGTCAAGCGAATATGACAAGATAGAAGTCGTCGGAACATATAAAGCGGTGCAAGTACGTAAAGCAACAGTCATCAAAAAAGATGATGTAGAGCTAACAAGATCTTTTCAAAGATACGTATTGCAAGCTGGCACGTTAGATGATTCTGATAATTTAGTTGATACTGATTTATCAGGAGAACCAGCAGAAGTGTCAGCAATTTGTAATGCTGTGTGGACTTCTGACGTTAAAGCTGCGTGGAAAGCTAAACTAATAGCTGATAAGATAGAAAATCCTCTTTCAGAATAATAATGTCCATACTTATTCTTATTTACTTAGTCTGTTTTGCAGCTACGTTAGGAGCAGCTTTTGCTTTTATGTGGAGATCTATGGATTTAGTTTTCAGAGAGATTGATAAACCTAGCCGTAGAATTCATCCAGAACTAAAAGATGTTAAACCAGGGGATGAGCTATTAGTCTTTGAGGTAAAGAAAGAAAAAGACTAAGTTTACATGAAATAAAATACATAATATATGTTAAATAACTAAAGAAATGGCAGTTACAAAGACTTGGGATATTGTTTCTATGGACAGTGCTCCAACAGAGGGAAGCTTATCTGATGTAGTAAAAACCTTACATTGGACTGCAACTGGTTCTGAGACTGTAGGTAGTGGTGAGTCTGCTGTGACTTACTCTTCTTATTGCTATGGTTCTGTAGGACTAGATGATGCAGATTCCAGTAGTTTTACAGCATTTGGATCAATCACTAAAGACAATGCAGTAGCATGGGCAAAAGCTAAATTAGGAACTGATGAAGTAACATCTATAGAGTCTAATCTTGAGTCTCAGATAACCGAACAGAAAACTCCAAGTATTGAGTCTAAAACTCTACCCTGGTCTTAGTTTATAGACTATAATTCATATAGATAGTTATCTAAATACTAATGGCTAAAGCAACAAACGAAGAGTTACAGAAAGAGTTAGAAGAGGTTATAACTAAACATAACCAAGCTGTTGAATTTATGGGACAGTGTAAAACAAGAGCAACTGAAATCACTGCTATCCTAAAAGATAGAGCAGCTGATGAAGAACCTGCAGAAGAGGTTACACCAGAAGCGGTCTAATTAATTAAGTTCCAAAAGTTACTAGATTTAAAATAAGAGATAAGTAAATAAATAGGGTAGGAATTTGTCTTATATTGGTCAACGTCCAGTAGTAGGCAGATACATTAAACTGGATCAGATATCAAGCGGGTTTAATGGATCTAATACTGGCTTCAGTATGACAGCTGGTAGTCAAGCTGTGTTTCCGGGAACGGCTAGGAATCTCCTACTCTCTTTAGGTGGTGTAATACAGGAACCAGATACAGACTTCACAATATCAGGATCAACATTAACATTTACTACTCCTCCTGTAGCTAATACAACGTTCTTTGGAGTTATATATGGTGACATGCAAGCCACTGGTACACCCAGTGATGGAACCGTATTACCTGCATCNATAGCAAGTAGTGGTNATTTTANNNTTCCTCAACTAACAGTAACANGTAGTGNTTCGTTGTTAGNNGNNGNAGNTTTTANNGTAGAANGAGANACAGANGNANATTTATTANNCGTTGANGNCAGNCACAGANGCNAATTNNTATATNNGNTGATGCNTCTGCCNACAANNNTTATTACATTTAAATGCCGGAGCTGACTCTGCACTTATGCTTGGTAACACCACACATGGATATAAGGTAAGAGCAAATGTAACTGGTTCTAATGATTATGGACTCTTAATTGAGGATGAAGATGGTGTTGATCTTTATAGAGCAGTGTCTTCTACTGGTACAAGTAACGCAGATACTCATACGTTTTATACGGCAGGTTCAGAACGCTTGCGTATACTTTCTGATGGAAAAGTAGGTATAGGTACATCAAGTCCAGCAAACGAACTTGTTATTAATAAATCTGGATCAGCAGCAAATTGTAAATTAGAAATTTCTCAGTCAGGTGGAGGAGGAGGTACTTCTGAAATTTTATTTTCTGATGCTGTTTCTGGAAGAGGACGTATTTTTTACGATCATGGATCTAATCCAGAAGGACTAAAATTTGAAGCTGCTGGAACACAAACTCTTATTGTAACAACTGGTGGAAAGGTAGGTATTGGTACAACAAGTCCAGCTTTTAAGCTACACGTTGGAGGTAGTGGTCAACAAGATCTTTTAATTGGATCTACTGATTCTGGAGGAGCAAGATTAATTCTTGATGGTGATTCAAATGGTGATGGATCGGGCGGTGATTTTGCAGAAATAATGAATACAACTGGAGGAGATTTAACCATTAATGCAAGAAATCCCTCTAGTGATGCTGTTATTACGTTTTCTAATAATGGCTCAGAACGTATGCGTATTGCATCTGATGGAAAAGTAGGTATAGGTGTATCAGCTCCAAGTAATTTACTTCATGTTCGACAAGAGATTAACGCAACTGGCTCAGGTACAGCCATATTACAAATTGAAAATATTAGACCTAATACTGGTACTGGTGCTGCTGCTATTGGTTTTAGAACAAATGAAATAACATCAGGTGCATCATATTTAAGAGCACAAATTGCGGCTGAATATGATGGAGCTTCAAATGTAAGTGGAAGATTACTTTTTCATACTGTAAATAGTTCTGGTTCTTTTCAAGAGGTAATGCGTCTTGATGATTCT